>Ga0163144_10006445_pt1 | contig 25899 bp, 17 predicted proteins | sample OliLak19BULKMAT1_FD_123175 | JGI IMG/M metagenome (GOLD analysis project Ga0163144, IMG submission 123175) | Freshwater microbial mat bacterial communities from Lake Vanda, McMurdo Dry Valleys, Antarctica - Oligotrophic Lake LV.19.BULKMAT1 | ecosystem: Environmental > Aquatic > Freshwater >...
CGTCCAAGCGGGGCCGACCCGGAAGGTTTCGATGCCTTTGAGAGACCGCCCTTCGGCGATGAAGTGGGTGGCGCGGGGCCGGGCGGGCGGGGCGGGCCAGGGACAGCCGGTCCGGGTCGATCAGGGGCCGGGGGAGGGCCGCCGGAGCGCTTCGAGCGAGGCAGTGGTCTTGGGGGGCTTGGCGGGGGGATGGGTACAGAGGGTCGCGGCGGAAGGGACCGCACGCCGCTTGATCGTCCCATGACCGATGAGGACCGAGCTGCCGTGCGTGAGTTTTTGAAAGTCGCGCAGCCGCGATTGTTCGAGATGCTGCAGCGGTTCGAGCGGGAGGACCCCGCCGAAGCGCAGCGCAAGTTGGCCGAGGCCTTCCCCCGGGTACGCCCGCTGATCGAGTTGCGCAGCACCGACCCGGCACTCTTTGAACTCCGCATGAAGGACCTCCGGCTGGGGCGGGAGGCGATGGAGGCGGCCCGCTGGCTTGCGGATCAAGAGGGTTCTTCCGGCGATATCTCGGATGCCGACCGCGCTGCGAGGCAGCAGCCGCTCCGCGAAGCGCTCGCAGCCCAGTTTGATGCGCGCACCGAGATCATGCGTCACGATCTGGAGATGCAGACGCGTCGGCACGATGAAGCGAAGCGCGAACTGGCAAATCGTGCCTCGGGCCGTGATGAGGCCGTCGATTCGATGATGACCAGGCTCCTCTCGCGCGAGCGCGAACGTCTCAGGCGCGGCGACGGGCGCGACGATCCGCCGCCCATGCGCGAGCCGGGGCGGCACCGGCCTCCCGGCGCGGACAAGAAATAGGCCGGACCTATGACACGATCGACCCGGTCGGGATGTCCTTGTCCGGCGTGAGCACCACGACCATGCGCTCCGCGCCCGGCTGGGCGGCATCCTTGGGTACGTCGCTCGCCGCGAGCATCATGCCGCGCGACTCCTCGCCGCGGATTTTGCGGGGCGCGAGGTTCGCGACGATGACAATCAGTTTGCCGACCATCTGCTCCGCGGTGTATTGGGCGCGGATGCCCGCGCAGATCTGGCGGGGCGTGCCCGAGCCGTCATCGAGTTGCAGTTTCAGCAGTCGGTCGGCCGACGGGTGATTCTCTGCCTTCACGACTCGCGCCACCCGCAGGTCTACCTTAGCAAACTCGTCGAACTGGATCTCTGGCTTGGCCACAGCGCCAAGCGCTACGGGCAGACCCGATGGAGGGGCCGGCGCGGGCGCTGTTGACGCGGAAACGGGGGCGGTGTCTTCGGCCATGAATCGGCGCTCCTGGGTGGACGAGCAGGACTGTAAGGCGGTCAGCCGCCGCTTGTCGGTGTGGGTTGTGGGTCGGGCGGCGAGGCCGCCGGTTTCGCGGCTCCGGCTGGAGCCGTCCAAACTCCATTCCGCCAGAGCGTTCTTTGCGGGTCAACGCGATAAGTCGCGGCGAGTTCGTCCGGATCAAGATCGCGCAGCGGTGCGCCGCCATCGACAATGGTCTGGGCGACCCATGAACGCTGCACACCATGAAGAAGGCTTGATTCCAGGCGTAACTGATAGAGCAGTTCCTGCTGGACCAACTTGGGACCGGGGCGGCCGCCGCAGGTGGGGCAGAGGCGGACACCCTCCTGCGACTTGATGAAGCGGCGGTTCTTGCACTCGGGGCAGTTGGGCCAGTCTCCCATCAACTTGCGGACACGCTGGGCACCGCCCGAGAGGCCGCCGGGGCTGAGCAGCCGCTCCGTCTGGTCGAGGAGTTGCGAGACTTGAGGATTTTCGAGCAACTTTGCCGCCTTGCGCCCCTCCCCGATGCGGACGAGGCCCAGCGCACTGGCAAGTTCGAGCGCGGCGGAGTCTGGCACTGCGCCCCCGCCATCGGTCGTGCCCGACGTACCGCCGCCTTCGAGCGTGGTCGAGCCGAGCGATGAGGCGATTGCACGCAACCATCGCTGCTCCGAATCATTGTCCGCGATCGCGGCGAGCGCAAGACACACGCTGATGCGGATGTCCGCGCTGCCCGACTCCCGTTGCTTCTCATCGGACTGCTTCTTGCTCGTCTCGTAGGCCAGCACATACAGCGTCCGGCACAGAGTGCGGGTCGCCTTGTCCTGCGCAACCTCGCTGACAATCTCTCCGATCTCAAAGTATGCCCACGGGCTTTGAGGGTCGAGCGCGCCGAGCGCAACAATCAGTTCGGCAGAGAGCGGTACCGGCGACGAGACCGGAAGCACCGGCATAGGAGTAGCACTGGGCACAGGAGTCGCGGGCGTTTGTGCGAGCGACGCCGAGGCCAACGCGAGCACGATCAACGCCGGGATGGAGCAGAGCGGGCTCACAGCGTTCCTCCCGGCTCGGGATCGAATCGCAGGAGCCAGAGTTCGAGGATCGTCTGCTCCGCCGCTCGCAACTGCTCGAACACATGGGCCGCTGCTCGCCGCGCGCCCTGCATGCGTGCGACAGCCGCCTCCACACCCTTTGCGGCCGTGGGACGCTCGCCCGCGACGAGATACGCCATCGCCTCGGCGATGCTGACCTGCTCCGCCGCGAACGCCTGGACCGGCCCGCTTGCCAAGGACATGCGGCCCGTGCGACGGCGGTCAATCTGGTCGAGCGGGATGGGCGCGGCCGCTACCGGCGCGACGGCTTCGGCGTCCGCCCGAACGGCCTGCCAGAGAAGGAGCGATCCGCGCTGCGCACCCTCCGCCGTCGCGCCCCCGCCGCGAGCCGGCTCCTGACCCGATGCCCGCAGATACGAATCCGCGATCAGCGACGCGTAGTGTTCCACCGTCGCCTCCGGCGTTCCCGCGGCAAGCAGCCCAAGGAGCCTTTCGACCAGCGCCCGCCGCACCGCAAGTTCCCAGTCCGGATCGCTTAGCGGCGGCAATGTCTGGCGGGTGATCCGCTCCATCATGTCCTCGGTCAAGCGGGTCTTCGGGGCCTGGGGGAGTTCATCGAGGGCGGACTGCACGATGGTCGCCTCATCGGCCCACTGACCGGCGAGGCGAGCGGCCGCGTGCCTGACCTGGATCGGTGAGCCGATCACGGCTTCTTCCACGAGGACCGCCGCGTCGACCGCGCCGATCGGCCTGCCTCCCTGTTCGAGGTCCGAGAGGAGTTGGAGACGCACCGGGATGTTGCGCTCCGCGGCGAGGTATTGCTGGGCCCAACCCGCGTCTGTGCCGCGCCCCGTGGTGTGGAAGATGAGCACTGTTACCGGCGGTGCCACAGGCACGATGAGCGGACCGATGCCCTGCACCGATTCGGCCTCGCGCAGAAGGGATTCCGCCGCGTCGCCCTCACCGCGCCACAGGAGGCGAGCGGTCTCGTTCAGGCGAGCGAGCGCTGCGGTCTCCTTCAGCAGGTCAATCGGCCCGCGCGCCGAGTCCGGTGCGGCTGGCGGAGCGTCAAGGATCGCCCGTGTAGCTTCCAACCAGTGCTCTGACGCGCGCTCGCGCCCGGCCCCTTCGATTGACCACGCCGCGGCGTAGCGGGCGCGGAGACGCGATCGATCATCCGCCCCGGGATGGATGGAGAGAATCATCGTCGTATCGACGCCCTCGGCCCCGGATCGTCCCGCCAGAGCCGCGGTGAGTACCCGGAGGTCCGAATCGGTGACGCCCGGATTGCGGAACCAGTCCAGCAGACGAGCGCGTGCGGGTCCGCCGTTCCTCCACTTGACCCGCTCGGCGATCACGCCGATCGCCTCGAAGACGCCAAGGTCCTCGTCCGGCTCGCGTGCGTGGAGCAGAACCTGCTCCAGCCCATCGCAGAGCAGACGCTCGAGAGAGTTCTCATCGGCGCCCAGAGCGACACACGCTTCGATCCATCGCTTGAATGCCGCCGCGCTGCCGGCCGAAGCGTGCCGCTCGCGCGGATCGCCGATGAGAAACAGGCTCAGCCTGCGGACGGCCAGACCGGCCCCCGCCTCAAACGTTGCCGACCCGGAGCGACCCCGCCCCATCGCCCTGTCCAGGGATCGCGTGGTCTCCGCTGCGAGTCTTGTAGGCAAGTCGCGTTCACGGGTCAGTCGCGAGAGCATTCCGGCCGACCACGCGACTGGCCAGATGTCGTCGATGTCCACGCGGCGCCTGGGGGTGTCCTCCTCGGGCTGGGCAATCAGGTCCAGCGGCATCGAGAGCAACGAGTGAAACTGCTCCTGCAACTCCGGGCTTGCTCCCAGCGAGTAGAGCGCCTCGACCACCGAATCATCGCACGCTCGGCGCACGCCGGGGTCGTACGAGGCCCACCATTCCGACAGTTGGAGGATGACCGGCTCAAGAGCCGCAACCGCTGCGTTCGCATCCGTTCGGGCGAGCGGGATCGCATCTCGCAACTGCTTGAGCGTGCGGATCGGATCGACAAACGCGGATCGCGGCCGACGGCTTCCCGTGGAAGTGGTGGATGGGGTCGCGCCGGTCCCAACGATCGGGGTCGCGCTTGCGGCAGCGTCGGCAAGTTCTTCTGCTGTCAACTCCGCCCCGGGCGGCAGGGGAGCGCCAAGGGGAGGGGGCAGCGCAGCCACCCCGCCCGCTCCCGGCACGGTCGCTGGTGGGCCAGGGGCCGTCGGGGCAGGCGAGAGCACCACGATCGCCGCGATCACGAGGCCGATAAGCGCAACGGTAACGACGCCCGCGCCGACGATGAGTTTCGCCAGCCCGTCCTCGCTCCTGCGGCGCGGTCCGACTTCATCTCGGCCCCGGCGAACGGTGCTGCGCGTCGGCTGCGAAGTCGCCTCCCTTCCTGCACTCTCGCGCCTCGACTCTACGCTGGGCTCGAGCGCGATCGGCGGCCCAGAAGCACGCTCAGCATCGGCTCGCCAGCGCTGGCACAGATGGTCGCGAACCCTCGGATCGAGGAGTTGCGCAGCACCCGCGTGCAACGCGAGCCGGACCTCATCGGCCTCGGGCGTGTCGCCCTCGGCGTGCGCGCCCAGCCTGTCGAGTTGCTGTTGGAGCGCGGCCTCGACGGCATCGCCGGTACAGGAGCGCGGATCAAGCCCAAGCAGGCCGAAGGGTCCAAGGTCCAAGGCGGATGCGCCGAGGAACTTGCGGATGCTGGCGCGCGTGTCGTGCATCAGGGCACCGCTGGGGAAGGAGTTGAAGGTGGCGGAGCGGGAGCGGGTGCCCCGAGCGTGACATCAAGTTCGCGGATCCGTTCGCCCCACGGCGTGGGGCCATACATGGGAAAGAGAGTTCGGTGCTGGGCCAGGAGTTCGCGAGCCCGGACGGGTTCGATCACGCCGACGAGCCGAAGCGCGTGGTAGCGGGCCTCGAACCACGCGTCACTGCCCGCCGCGGCCGCCGAGAGCAGAACGCCCCAGGCGTCCAGGGCGATCTGCTTCTCCCCCGATGCTTCGGCGGTCATGGCGACCCTGCGCAGCGGTTCCGCCGCGGTGGCGTTGGTCTTCAGCACCGCCTTATCGAGGCGCAGAGCCAGATCGCGCATGGCCTCATCTCCCCCGCCGGCCTCGCTCCCGCCCGATGCCCGCCACAGAAGGAAAGCCGCATCGGCGACGGAAGACTGAACACCGGCGACTGATGCCGAGGAAGCGCCCGGGGCCGAGGCCATCCGATCGAGCACGCGTGCCCCGAAGGTGACGGCATCGCGAGCTGGTCCGAACTTCTCCGACTCGGAAGGCGCCTTGCGCATCAGCGTGATCGCGCGCCGGTAGAGCAGCCGCTCCGCTGCGGGCCCGAACTCCCGCTGCGCGGCGGGCATCTCACCGAGGCGATGTGCCAGTCCGGCTGCGGTTTCTGACTGTCCGCGGGCGGCGGCAATCTGCAACTCCCGGTAGAGGAGTTCGGCCTCGTGCTCATCGACCGCCAGGCCCGTGATCGCGGCGAGTGTGCGGATGAGGTCGAGGGTTGACTGCGCCCGGTCGGCATCCGGAGTGGACACGCCCAGGAGCGCATCGAGGAGTTGCCGGGCGCGGACGATCGCTCTTTCCGCCGAGGCGATGTCCTTGCCGCTGACCTCCGTTGCGGCGCGTCGGTCCAGCGCGAGCAGTTCCTCGGCGATGCCGATGAACTTCATCGCCGCAAAGTCCCGCTCCGAGCCTGTGGCGGCGCGGAATCGGGCGTAGAGAATCCGCGCGACCTGCCTGCGCGCGGGCAGATACATCGGCGCATCCCTGGCCACGCCCTCCAGCACTCGCAGGGCTTCATCATCACTCACATCGCCCGAAGCGGCCCGCATGAGCAGGAGGCGTGAGGCACGCGGCGAGTCCGGGTAGGTTTGCAGGAACAGAACCCCAGCCTCGCTGCGACGTTCTACCAGGTCGGCCCGAGGTGCAGGCAGGCTCGCAGCGCGGTCGAGGGCGACCACGCGCAGCCACAGGGCCTCCTCCGCTTCGGACGATGCCCGATTGATCGAAGCGGCGGTCTCCCAAGCGCGTCCGAACGCTTCCGCGGCTGGCTCGAAGTCTCCGGCGTAGAAGGCCGCGCGTGCGGCGAACATCGCGGCACGCACCCGCTCGGGCCTGAAGAACTCAGCATCGGATTGTGCCAGCGTGGCCGTCAACAGGCCGCTCGCGGCCCGGTAGAGGTTCAGGACGTTGTCCGCCCTCGTAGGCTCTTCGGGGTCTTCATCGGTGGCCTTGTGCGCGCCCCGTGCGTCGTCATATGCCTTCATCGCGCGGACGTAGTGGACGACGAAGCCGGATTCGCCGATCGGGGCGGTGCCGAACTTCTCAACCAGGTCCAGCACATGGCCCACCTCGCCCCGCCCGATCAGGTCGCCCAGCGCAATCTTCGCCAGCGACTCGATCCCAGGCTGCGCGATGCGCCGGTCGGCCTCGAGCGTGACAACCGCGAGCAGGCGTGCATCGGTTGTCTCGAGCGGGCGCACTCCCGGTCCCGCGCCGCTCCGGTCGCTATTGCGAGCGAGTCGGATGGTTCTTTCAAGGTCCGCCCATCGCTTCGCAGCGCCGAGGATGCCGATCTTGCGGAGGAGGAGTTGACGCCTAACGGGCTCGGGCAGTTCCTCGGCCTCTTCAAGTGCTTCGATCCAGGCCATTGCCTCGGCGTCGTTTCCCCGAACCGATGCCGCGAGGGCGCATCCCAGCGCCGCACGCGCAACGTGCTCGTACCGCAGCAGCGCAGAGGTCACCCGGTCAATCGTTGGGATGCGTCCGTTGGGCGAGTTGAGGAGCCAGCCGAAGGCCTTGACCGCGTCGATCGCCGCGGGCTCGGAGCGTGCCACCATCGCCAGGTAGTAGTTGCACCATCCCGAGTAATAGAACGCCAGCGAGCGGACACGCCTCGCATCGGCGAGTTGCCGGTTGAGCTCATCTGTGGCATCGCCCTGCTTCTCGATGCGTTCCAGCGTGTCCACACGCCGGTGAACCTTGCTGGCGATCTCGCGGAACTGGGGCTCGAGTTGGCGCAGCACGCGCTCCGCTTCCGCCGCCTCGTCGCCGGTCACCAACCGAAGGCGTTGCCGTTCGCAAATATCCTCAGCGCGAACATACAGGGCGCGGCTCAGGCTGATCCGCAACTCGAACCCCTCGGCCTCGGGTACCTCTCGCAACAGCGCATCGGCCTTGCGTTCCCACTCGCTCCGCGCGGAGGCATCCGTCGCCACTTCCAGCAGCCGCACATAAAGTCTGGCCAGGCGCTCGGCCACAGGCCCGCGCGTCTCGCGGGAGAGGGCCGCCAGTCGAACCTCAAGATGCTCCGCGAGCAGCGTTGTCAGCCCGAGCCGGACGAGATATGCCTCAAGAGCGTCGTCGGGTCCGACCACCGTCGCATGATCGTGCGCTTCTTCGGGTGTGCCCGGGGGAAGCGGCGGGATCGCAACCGGAGGTGCCCACGCGGGCACGGTCAACACGCTGCCGAACGCCATCGTCGACAACGCGTGTTGCGGCCCCAAGCCACGGACTCCCCCTGCCCGCTGCTGCATTGCCCAGCGATGTGCGAGATGTCCGGGAAATGCCGCCAGCAGTTCGGCAAGCAGTTTTCCGGCACCATCAGCATCGCCCAGCGATCCGAGCGTCAGCGACGCCTCCGCGAGCGCGATCCCGGCGAGGTGGTGCTGATCGCGCGAGAAGCGCGCGGGCAGGTGCAGGAGTTCGAGCACGCCGCGCCGCCGAGTTGTGGGGTCCGGCTCCACCACAAGAGACCTTCCCACTCCCGCGCGGCACCACGCCTCTATCCAGCGGGCGGTTTCGGGCGCGCCGGAGCGCGCGGCCATCGATTCCCGCGCTGCGGCCCGGGCGGTCTCGTCCCCGATCCGTCCTGCCACGATGTCGCGCACCAGACGCGTTCCCTCGAACGCGCTCACGCGGGCCGGGAGTGCCACCGTTTGTCCGCTCTCGGCGAGCGCGGCCGCCCGGTACAGCGCGGCGAGTTCCGACACCGCGTCCGCAGTCTCGCCCGGAAGCGCGTTGAACGAGTCCCAATCAGCGGATGACGCGAGCGCATCGGTCGATGCGCCGGGGATCCAGATCGGCGGGAGCGCGGGCACCAAGCCACTTGCGCTGTCGACGGGCCGCGCACCCACGAGTCGCTGCAAACGCCCACCCTCCCAAGCGGTCGCCGCGACGGTGGGAGGAGCAACCAGGCTTCCCGCCGGTGCATCGGGCAAGCCCGGCCCGGATCGCACGATGCGCAGCCACCCCAGCCAGGCGAACAGGGCCGGGCTGCGCGCCTCGCGTGCCAGTCGGCAGGTCAACAGACCCTCCGCCACAAGCGCGCCCGTGGGTCCGCCCGCGCCCACCATCGCCGGAGCAAGCCTTTCCAGAACAGGCTCCGCGGCCTGAAAATCACACCGTTCAATCCGGACGCGCGCGCGCCACAGTTCGACCGCGGCCTGTTCCAATGCCAGCGGGAGATTGAGCGCGCCCAAAGTCTGGGTTGGAACCTGATCGAGCGAGATTACGATTCGCTCAGAGGCCGGCCCTTCGCCGGCCACAACGACAATCCCTCCCGGCCCGGCCGTTTCCACGATCCCTCCGATGCGCCGGGACTGCTCGCCGGGGGCGGAAGGCCGGAGGTCGACGCCCGGGCCTTGCGCCAGAGCAGGGGATGGAAGGTTCAGCGCCAAAACGACTGCAACGGTGCGCATGAAGCCGACTAACCGTCGGCATGCCCTAGGCTGCCGATGGTCCGAGGTTTCAGGCGTGTGGGTGTTCATCCGAGCCGAAGTCCCGGTGGGGGTGCGTGCCGCCCGCGTCCCATCAGCGCGGGCCGGGCACATGAGCATATGTTCCGCCCGAGTCCGCCGCGATACGGCGCATGAGTTCCTCGGCGGCCGTGTCCACGAACGTGATGCAGTGGATGGGAACCTTGCGGTTTCCGGAGTTCTTGACGGCGATCTGGTCGGCCACGATCTCATTGAAGTGGCCGTCGGTCATGAAGTAGATGGCATCGGGCGCGGGCTTCAGGCCAAGCACGATCTCGAATCCAGGCCAAGGCTCCGTTCCGCCCGCGGATTCAACCGCGGCGATCTTCTCCATAGCCCATCGTTTGCCCGCTTCGGTACCGTCCATCCACCTGGTCCTGTCCCCCAGCGGGACAGCATCGGACTGGAAGCAGATGACCACGAAACTCATGTGGTCGAGCATCGCCTTGATCGATTCGCCCAACTCGGACTTGAGCGCGGCGAGTTTTTCGCCGCGCATCGAGCCCGACACATCGACGATGTAGGCGAAACGGGAGCCTCGAGCCTCGACGCCGAAGAAGGATGCTGCGCCCCCGCCTCCGCCCGCGCCGATGCCCATGCCGTCGCCGATGTCTCCGCCGCCCGCCCCTCCAAGGCCTTCGCCGACTTGCCCGAGTCCCTCGCCCGCCGCCGCGTGATCGTCCCCGCCCGCTCCATCAAGGATGCCGCTCGTGGTCACATCCGGCAGGGCCTCATCTGAGACAACCGGAGAGTTTGCGTCGATCGGGGTATCAACAAGCCCGGTGAGTTCAACCGCGGAGGTGATCTGGAGTTCATGGTCCCCGCGCGGACCCTCGCGATGCCCGCCAACCTGCGCGATGCCGACGCCGACCACCGCGGCGATCAACGCGAGAGACAGATGGATCATCAGAGACACCGCGATCGCAAGGGTCGAGCCGCTTATGGCAAGCCCCAGCAGCAGTTGCGGAAAACTGACGCAGGCGGCATCGACGGTCGTTCCCGTAGGTGTCGGTGCAGCCGTCAGCGTGCCGGAACGAGCCGCGGGGCGTTGGCCAAGTTGGCCGGGGAAGGTGACCGGATTAGGCGTTCCAGCGGTTGCCATGTTTGCCTGTTGCCCCCTCGCTCCCCAAAGATATCGGCGATCGCGCTGCGGGTTTCAGCGCAACGCGGCCAATCGTCCTCTGAATGTTCGCAGCACAACCCTACCCGGGTTCGTCCGGGTACCGCACTTCCTGCAAGATACGAGGCATGCGGCCCTTACTTGACCGCGCCGGCGACTTTCACTCGCACCCGATAAATCGACCCTGCACCAGTGGTGGCGTAGATCGTCTTGCGGTCGTCATCGCCAAAGACCAGGTTCGTCGGGCTTTCTTCAAGCCCGATGACGCCGATCACCTCGCCGGTCGGCTTGAAGACGTGGATGCCGCCCCGCGCGGCGACGTACAGGTTCCCGGTTGTGTCGAGCCGCAGACCGTCCGCGCCTGCCGAGCGTCCGCCCGCCTGCACCTGCGCGATCAATTTGCCTTCAAGGAGTTCCCCCTCGGCGGGCTTGCCGCGCAGTGGGTAGGCCCAGATTTCGCCCTTGCCGTGGTTTGCGACGTACAAGGTCTTTTCGTCGACCGAGAGGGCGATCCCGTTGGGCGTGCCGAGATCCTTGACCAGGAGATGCAACTTCCCGCTTGTATCGATCCGGTACACCCCGCAGAAGTCGAGTTCCCGCTTCCGCTCCTTGCCAAGTTGCTTGTTCAACCCGTAGGGCGGATCGGTGAAGAAGATCACGCCATCGGATCGGACGCACGCGTCGTTCGGACTGTTGAGGCTCTTGCCGTCCCACGAGGCCGCCAGAACGGCCAGAGTGCCCTTCGGTCCAAGTCGTGAGACCCGCCCCTCGTGTTCGCAGATCACCAGTTCACCCCTGTCGTCGAGGAAGAGGCCATTGCTGTGCCCGGAGGGCTTGCGGAACTCTTGGGGCACAGCGGCCTTGCCTGTTTCGGGGGGATCGAGCCGGAAGATCGTGTCGCTCGGAATGTCGGAATAGAGGAGGTGGCCCGGCTTGCCATCCTTCCCGGGGATCCAGACAGGCCCCTCGTTGAACTTTCCGCCCGTAGCGATCCGTTCGGGCGTGCCCGGATCGACAATTTCTTTCAAGAGATCGGGGGCTGCGGTCGGGGGCGTTGCGCCCGGCGCATCGGGCTGAACAACCGAGCCAAGCACGAGCGTTGCCGGAACTTGATCGATCGGCGGGTGCGCGTGATCCCAGGCCTGAACAGTCAGCAACGCGGAAGTGCAGCAGAGGGCAAGCAAGAGCATTTCAAGACTCCAATGGGCGGTGACGGGCAAAGGTCGTACAGCCGCCCGCAGCGTAGGTTACGCAACCGACGGGCTGGTTCACTCTTCGTCAAATCCGCTCTGCACCAGTTTGTGGAGCGCATCGCACGCCGCCTGCGCATCCTCCCCCTCGGCCACGATCTCCAGTTCGGTGCCCTTGGTCGCCGCGAGCATCATCATCTGCATGATCGACTTCCCGTCCACGGGCGATGCGGAGCCCGCGCGACAGACGGTGATCTCCGACTTGAACGGCGTCGCGGCGTCAACGAAGCACATCGCGGGCCGGGCGTGCAGCCCGAGGCGGTTGGTGATGGCGACCTTGGTGGAGACGCGTTTGGACAAGCGGACCTCGGGCGGCGGAAGCGAACTTCACGCCGGCAAGACAATGAAGGGGAACTCACCCAGCGAGTTGCTGGCCGTCGGCCTCTTCGAGCAGCGCGACGACTTCCTCGACGGTGGCGGCCTGGCGCAAGAAACGCCGGAAAGTTTCCTTGGACAGGTTTTTGAAGATCACCTCCATCGCCTGGAGGTGGTCCTCGGGGCGATCTTCCGGTGACAGGAGCAGAAAGATTGAGAAGACGGGCTGCTTGTCAAGGGCGTTGAAATCGACGCCCGTGGGGGAAAGACCGATGGCCGCCGCCATCGACCGGACGCTCTTGTGCTTGACGTGCGGGACGGCGATACCGCGGCCAAAGCCGGTGGACCCACGGCGCTCCCGCTCCAGAATTCGCGAGATGAGTTCCTCGCGAAGGCGGGCTTCCGCCGCGCCGCTCGTGATGAGCGCGTCCACCATCTCGCCGATCACGGTGTCGCGATCGGAGGAGCCCAGACGCGCCACGATTGCGCCCGGAGAGACGATCTCAGTCAACTTCATCACAAGAGGCTCCGTTGCCGGCAGGCCAGAGCGACCAGGCGCGGCGGCGAACACGCGGGGAGGACGATGCCCGCGCCGGGCTCAGCCCTGGAGTTTTTCCTTGAAGTCATGCACCTGCCGCTGGGCCTTGTCCATGCAATCGTCGATCGCGGCGTAGAGGTCTTTGGCGGTGGCGTGAGCGATGAAATCCTTGTGCTTGACGACATCCACCGCGACCTCGCAAGTGAACTCGCCCTTCTTGCCGGCCTCCAAGTACACCCTGATCTGCTGTGTGCCACTGAAATACTTCAGGAGTTTCTCGGACTTAGTCTCGGCGTACGTCCGCATGGCGTCGGTGATTTCGATGTGCTTGCCGATCACGTCAATTCGCATAACTCGCTCCCCTCAATCGGTGCCTCGATAACCTGCAGCGCGTCGGTCCACACCACCCCGTTTCGTCCAACACAGGGCTCAACCGCCGGGGAATGCGTTGAGAACCCGCCCGCCTTCGACAAACGCGGGAAACCGTGATCGTATGCGGAAGCACCGAACCGTGCGCGATGCGGCACGGGCACACCATCGGCGGGAGCAGATGCCGTGCCATCGGAGTCATCTTGCTTCGAACCGGCCTATCCCCGCGGCCCGGCCGCTCGCACCGCAGAAGGCATGTCAAACTTGGTGTCGTTGTCCCGGAACTTCCTGGCCAACTCCCCGGCCTTCGCGTCGTACGCCGCGCCGTCCTTCCAGGTGATTCGTGGATGGAGCACGTCCTTGGGCACGCCCGCGACCGCGTCGGGGATGGGGAGCCCGAAGACCGGGTCAGGGGTGAACTTGGCGTTCCGCAGTGTGCCATTCAGGATCGCCGTCACGAACGCGCGGGTGTAGGCGAGTTTGAAGCGTGACCCAGTGCCGTACGGGCCGCCCGTCCAGCCGGTGTTCAGGAGCCAGACATCCGCGTTGTGCTTGGCGAGCTTGCCGGCGAGCATCTCCGCGTAGACCTTGGGCGGGCGGGGCAGGAACGGCGAGCCGAAGCACGCCGAGAAGTTCGGCTGCGGCTCGGTCACGCCCAGTTCGGTGCCGGCGAGTTTCGAGGTGTAGCCGTTGATGAAGTAGTACATCGCCTGCTCGCGGCTGAGTTTGCTCACCGGCGGCATGACGCCGTAGGCATCGGCCGTTAGGAACACCACGTTCTTCGGGTGGCCGGCCATCGAGGGGATCACCGCGCCCGGGATGTAGTCGATCGGGTAGGTCGCGCGGGTGTTCTCGGTGTACTTCGTGCTGTCGTAGTCGGGCACGCGCGTATCAAGGTTGATGTCGAGATTCTCGAGCACCGAGCCGAACTTCACGGCGCTGAAGATCTGCGGCTCGCCCTCCTGAGAGAGTTTGATGCACTTGGCGTAGCAGCCGCCCTCGAAGTTGAACACGCCACGATCGGACCATCCGTGCTCGTCATCGCCGATGAGCGCGCGGTTGGGATCGGCGCTCAGTGTCGTCTTGCCCGTGCCCGACAGTCCAAAGAACAGCGCGACGTTGGCCGGGTCTTGCTTGTCGACATTCGCCGAGCAGTGCATGGGGAACACGCCCGCCTCGGGCATGTCGAAGTTCATGGCGTAGAACAGCGACTTCTTCATCTCGCCGGCGTACTCGCTGCCGACGATGACCACAAGTTTGCGTGTCAACGACTGGACGATGATCACCGGGCTCTTCACGCCCAGTTGGGTCTGCTCATCGGGCGTCAGCCGCCGCTTGCCGGCGTTGATGATCGTCCAGTCGTGCTTCCACTGCGCGTTCTTGCCGGCGGCGGGCGACTCCTTCGGAATGAACAGCGTGCGGATAAACAGCGCGTGCCACGCCTGCTCCGTCACAACACGCGCCCCAAGCCGGTACTGAGGGTCCGCGCCCACGAACCCCTCGAACACGAACACGTCCTTCTGCGCGTTGAGATGGGCGGTTGCGATCCGATGCACGATATCGAACTTGTCGGGGGTGATGGGCGTGTTGAAGCCGCCCCAGCCGATCTTGTCGTGGATCGCCGAGGTGTCTTCGAGATACTTGTCCTTGGGCGAGCGGCCCGTCCGGTCGCCGGTCCGGCACACCAGCCCGCCGTTGCCGGCAAGAACGCCCTCGCCACGCGTGATCGCCATCTCCACCAGCCGGGCTGGTGCCAGATCCTTGTGAACCCGTGCCGTCGAAAGATCAAGCACGGCCTTCGACGATGCAGTCGCGGCAGGCGAAGGGGGCGCGGGGGGGGGTGGAGGCGTCGCGGTGGGCATGGCGGGGGTCTCCTCAAAGACGGCACGGAGCCGATCGGCTCGGGCATTTGGGCGAGAATCGCGGGCCAGCACGATAGCCCGAATCAGCCGTGCGGGTCAGTACCGGCTCGGGTTCGCTCCGTCCAAACACCCGCGACCATGCCATGCAGAGCGGGCTAAACTCCCCCCTGCCCGAGAGGGCCATGTCGGTGGTTGTAGCTCAGTTGGTTAGAGCACGGGATTGTGATTCCCGGGGTCGCGGGTTCAAGTCCCGTCAGCCACCCTTCTTCGCACTCTTGCTCAGGCGTATCCGAGGTCGTCGAGGTCCTGCTCGTCGAGCCCGAAGTGGTGCCCGAGTTCGTGCAGGAGCGTGATGCGGACCTCTTCGTAGATTTCTTCATCGGCTTCGGAGTCCTCCCATCCACCGCCTCCACCCAGGCTCTCGAACGCGAGTGCGATGATCCCCTCTCGGAACAGGTGGATGTGCTCCGGCACGCCGGCATCCGCCCCGCCCCCTCCCCAGCCGCCCGGGTCTTCCAACGAGCGCTGAGTCATCCCGACCCCCGAGTGCAGGCCGCAGAGGTCGCTGCCGTCCTCATCCGGCCCGATCGTCCCCTCACGCCGCAGGGTGCCAATCATCTCGGGTGATGGCCGGTCGAGCACGAGGACCGGCACCTCGTGGATCAACTCCGCGATCCGCACGGGCAGGCCCGCGATCACATCTTCAAGCAGACCGTCAAAGCGCTGGCGCTGTTCATCGGTCACGCCCCTCCCTCCGCCCGCTCGTCCGGATCGGGTCCAAGCACTTGTGGGAGTGTCGGCCCCGGGACGACGATCGCGCTGGCGATACGGACGGTGTCAACCAGTGACCCCAGCACCCCGGCCGTAAAGAGCAGAGAGCCCGTTGCCAGCAGCACCAACCCGGCGATGCGGCTCAGGTCCGACAGCATGGGCGGCTGACCACCCGCGACGAGCGCGGTGGAGAGTCCGCCAAGGCCGTGACCCAGCGCGGCGATCGCCGCAGCCACCGCTGTTGCGTACATCGTCTGCCGGTCAACCCGACCCGTGCGGATCGCAAGGCTCCGTGCCACCAGTACGCGCGCCATCGGGCGCAGACACAGAATGATCGCCGCGAGGGCCACCCAGACGGCCAGGCCAAGCCGCGTTTCGCGGCCCTGAGGCATCCATTGAGAAAAGTATTCAGGGCCACGTGGCCCCGCGGTTTCAGCGGAATAGGCCCACATCGCCCAGAACGCCGGCAAGTAAAGTGCCACGCCCAGAAGCGCAAGCGCCGGGCCAAGCACGCCGACGCGCGCGTGCGGACGCACAAGCCCCAGCGCGCCGATCGCGGAGACCGACATCGCGACCAGAAGCCCCACCTCGATGTTGGGGCGCTGCAACCGCCAGCCCGCCGCGTTGAGCAGGTCATACACGATCGGCAGCCATGCAAGCAGCACAGCGAAGAACGCGCCGCCGGTCCAGGCGTTGATCATCACCGAGACCAGATGTGGGAATCGGATCGGCTGCAACTCGCTGGCGAGCGGATCGACCAGCGAGAGGATTGTCGCCCGGATGCCCGTGCCGCATTCGGGGCAGAGCGACCGGATCGAAAGGCCGCGCAGGTTGTACCCGCAGACAACGCACGGGAGGTCGCCCCCGAGTTCCCGGCCAAGGTCCGGCGCGGGGCGCAAACCGGGCAGGGAGCGCGATTCATCCTGTGGACTCGGCTGGGTCATTCGCACCGGAGCGTAACCGCGATGTGAACCCGCCGCGAGCCCCGCCCCGTATACTCAGCCAGACCGGCCCCATCCGCCGGAGCAAGGCGCGAGTTCTCCATGGCCGGACCGATCGAACTGCTCCGCGACAACATCAGCCGGGTTTTCCTGGGCAACGCGCGGGCGGTCGATCAGGTGATCTGCTGCCTGCTGGCCAAGGGGCATGTGCTCATAGAGGATGTGCCGGGCGTCGGCAAAACAGTGCTGGCGACCGCCCTTGCGCGATCTGTGGATTGCTCGTTCTCGCGGGTCCAACTCACGCCCGACCTGCTCCCCTCGGACATCCTGGGCGTGACGATCTACACCCACACCGATGCCGCCGGGGCCAGCAACGGCAAGCCCAAGGGTGAGGACGCCGGCGGCTTCTCGTTCAAGAAGGGACCGATCTTCGCCAACGTGGTGCTCGCCGACGAGATCAACCGGACCCCGCCACGAACCCAGACCGCGCTGCTCGAGGCGATGAGCGAGGCGACGGTGACGATCGACGGGCGGACGTACCCGCTTGAGCAGCCGTTCATGCTCATCGCCACCCAGAACCCGTTCGATTTCGAGGGAACATACCTGCTCCCGGAGAATCAACTCGACCGCTTCCTGATGCGCATCGGCCTTGGCTACCCATCGCCGACCGATGAGGCCCGGGTGCTCTCGGACCGTCCGGCCGACACCGAACTCCGCGACCTCCGGCCGGTGCTTCACCGCGACGATGTTGTGCGGCTCCAGCACCAGGTGGACAAGGTCCGCCTCGAGAAGGTGCTGATCGACTACATCGTGCAGATTGCCAGCGCGACCCGCAAACGCGAGGACCTGCAGGTCGGGCTCTCTCCCCGTGGCGCGCTCGCGCTGGCGCAGGCGGCGCGGGCGACGGCGATGCTTGACGGCCGCGACTACTGCGTCCCCGAGGACATCACCGCGAACATCCTGCCCGTATGCGCCCACCGCATCATCGCTAAGGCGTACACGTCCACGCGCGTCCGGCACGCCGACGATGCGAGTTTCCCGCCCGGCTCGCCGCAGGCTGTGCTGCTGGACGTGCTCGACTCGGTCGAGAGCCCGGTCTGAGGAAGAAGGAACTCTGAGTCAGCAGAGGGAGCAGAGGAAAAGCAGAGAAGTAGTGGAACGAGAGTTCAGGAGAGAAGAGAGGACCGCCGGTCTGGGCTGACGCCCGACTTCGGATTCCACTCTGCTCGTCTCTGCTCGTCTCTGCTCGTCTCTGCTCGTCTCTGCTCTCTATGCTCCTCCGAGTTCCTTCCTGCTCCTGGCTCACTCGACATTCAGCCCGCGCAGGTACTCGTTGTACTCGGCACGCTGCTCATCGAGTTTCTTCTGCGCGGCCGCCAGCCGCTCCGTGATGTTCTCCAACTCGGTTTCCTGGTCGTTGAGTTTGGTGACGTAGCGCGTGTACAACTGGCTGGTCCGCTCGACCTTGCCCATGTTCTCGCGGATGCGATTCTGCTCCTGCGAGATCGCACTGGTCTGCTCGCTCAGCGCATTGATCTGCCGCTCGGTCTCGTTGATGGCCGCCTGCTTGGCCGCGGCCTGCCTGATCGCGTCCATCGCCTTGTCGGAGAGTTTGCCGTCGCGCTGGAAGCCGATCAGCGCGGGCATGTGTACGTCCAGCACGCCCAGGGAATGCCGGACCGTCCGCTCGCCGATGACGGGCAACTCCACCTGCTTCCCGGCCTCGACCTCGACGACAAAGCGGTAGTGCGTCGGCGTCTCCGTGTCGGGCTTCTTGGGGTTGACGAGCGTCCAACTGCCGTCGCCCTTGGTGTGCTCGACAAACAGCGTGCGCGGCCGCTTCTCATCGTTGTTCTTGAAGGCGTAGGTCATCTTGGTCTGGTTCTTGACCGTCTGCTCGATCAGCCCGTCCACGATCCGGAGTTTAACCACGGTGCTGGTGTTCTCCGGCTTGGTCTGCACATCCACATCGAGGTCCACGGCGTACGCCATGAGGCGCTTGTCGCCCTGGCCGACGTGCCCGATCTGCGCATCGCCCGCGTAGGCCGCGCCGTCAAAGACGCTGATCGGCCCCGGCAGCAACTGGAGGGCCGAGTCGTTGACGAGTTCGACGCCGCGCATCGGGTGCTCGGAGCCGTCGGCGAGGTTGAAGATGCTGACGCGCCTGCCGGGGATGTTGGAGGTCAGGATCGGGATCATCGCCGAGCGCTGACGCTCAATACTCACGGGCGTGTTGAGGGTGTACTGGAAGACCTCGCCGACCTCGCCGGCCCGGGCCTGGGACTGCGCGGAGTAATCGGCCAGATCGCCGCCGCTGAAGCCGGTATAGCGGCCATCGACCATCTTCTCCATGGCCTCTCCGTCCATCAGCGCCATCGCGCTCGCCGGAGCGGGCGGCGCCTGTTCATCTCGCCCGCGGCTGCTTCGCCGCGCTTGAAGGCCCGGCATTGGCGCACCTGCCTTCGCCGCCCCGTTCACATCCTTGTCCCCCCAACCCTCCATCCCGCCCGCGTAACTCCGCGGCATCACGCCCGGCACCGTCGGCACAGGCAGCGTGGGCCGGAAGGTGTACAGCGGCTCGTACAGGTCCATCTGGAACGACACCGGCCGGCCCGAGACCAGCGCCATCGTGACGTTGTCCCAGTCCTGATCGGTTGTGTTCTCGACGATAGCCCAGCCCTGCAGCATGACCTCACCCTTGCTCGACTCGCCACCCTCGCCGGCTTTCGCCGCGGGCTGATTCTCCGGAATCACCAGCCGGTAGGAGGTCTTCCACACCGGCATCTCGTGGACGTATCCGACGACCACGTTGCGGGAACCCTGCCCCGCGAAACGCAGATCAACGGTCTTCGTGCGGTCAGCGCGATACTCCGCCAGCGTCGCCAGCGCCTTGTTCAGTTCGTCGGCGAGTTCCTTGTCGAGAATCTCAAACGATGACACATCGGTGATCGCAATCGAGCGCAGGCCGGTCGAAGTCACGAGGTTCAGGTGCGGTACCTTCACCGGCTGATGGTTCTCTCGCGGCGGGAGCGTGCGGTCTTCCACACCCAGCACCGTGCCGCTGATCTGCTCGCCCGCGACGATCACCTTCAGCGGTGCGCCGCGCAACTGGCCCAGCAGTTCCGGCACGCTCGGGTTGTTCGAGATGTTCAGGCCGAAGGATGCGAGGCGCTTGGCCAGCGGCTCCTTGGAGGCGTAAGACACGGTGTCGATCCGTCCGCCGTCGAGATCGAGAAGAACCATCGACTTGAGGATGTCGTTGATCTGCTCGGCGTTGAAGCGGAGTTGGACCTCGGCCTCGCCGTTGACGGTCCCGGCACGCTCGAAGAACCCGACACCCGAGCGGTACAGCACGATCTTGCGGATGGGCAGAGCCTCGGCCTGTTTTCCGTCCGCCTTCGCCGCCTGAGCCAGAGCAGCGGCGGGGAACACCAAGCCGCCCGCCGAGCAGGCCAGGCCCGCGGCGAGCACCAGAGCCAGTGTGGAGCGGACGGGACGCGATGCGGCGGGGCGAGCAGGCATGGAGGTTCTCCGGGAAACAAGCGTTTGAAAGGTGGGTCCAGCGCAGCCGGGGCCTGGGTGACGAGGTTCCGATAACTCTATCGGCTCCAATGGCGGCCGCGCACTTGAACTCATGGCCGGTCCGCCCGATTCGTCTCCTCTCGCATGGCTCGGGGCCAGGCAAGTTTGCGCGGGCTGGGCTGCGCGGACGACACCCTACCATTGTCCATCCCGCCGGCTTCCGATCATGGCGCAACTCACCGTTCTGAACAATGTGAAGGTTTCCGCCGCGGAGTCCCGGCGCGCGGCGATCCAACGCGGGCTGACCGAAACGCTCGAGGGGATGGGCGGCACTCGGGAAGGCGGAGAGAGCGTCCGGTTTGGTCGGCATGACCGCCTCCTCTATTCAACCGACGCTTCGCTGTACCAGGTCGAGCCGCTGGGAGTGGTTGTCCCCGGCGACACGGCCGGGGCGGAACGCGTAGTCCGGTACTGCGCGACCCACAACGTTGCGCTTTTGCCGCGCGGCGGGGGAACCAGCCTCGCGGGCCAATGCACGAGCCACGCGGTCGTCATGGACCTGTCGCCCAACTGCCGCGCAGTGGGCGCTGTCGAGCGTGCTGATGCGCCTGCGCCACCCAATGCTGCCAAACACCCCGGCAACTGGCGCGGCCACACCGTGGTCTGTGAGCCCGGTGTGAATGTGGACGAACTTAACGAGCAACTCGCGAGCCGGGGCGAGCGGCTGTTCTTCGCGCCCGACCCCGCGACCAGCCGTCAGGCGACAGTGGGGGGATGTGTCGGCAACAACGCCGCGGGCGCGAGGTCCATCCGGTACGGCCGGACAGTGGAGAACCTTGTTGCGCTCGATGTGTGCCTGGCAACGGGCGAGAGGTTGTGGCTTGGGCCGGGGTCAGGCAGCGCGAATGCCACAGCACGCGCCCTTGCGGCGGGCGTCATTGACGTAGTTCGGCCTCTGGCGCGGATCATCCGCGAGCGGTTCCCTCGCACTATCCGGCGTAATGCCGGGTATGCGCTGGACATGATCCTCGATCAGATCGATGCGGGCGCGACGCCGGAGACGCTGGACCTTGTTCCCCTGCTCGCGGGGAGCGAGGGCACGCTGGCCGTGACGCTCGGGGCCCGCGTGAAACTGATGCCCACTCCCGTCGCCAAGGGACTCGCGGTCATCAGTTTTCAGACACTGGAACACGCGCTGGGCGCGGTGCAGCCGATCCTGAGCGCGGGCCTGCCACTCGGGCTGACCGCGGTTGAACTGCTCGACGATGTGGTGCTCGATGCCGCGCGAGGCAATCTCGAGTACAGGCGATATGTGGACCTCCTGCCAGGGGCGAACGATGCGACCGGCGAGCCCAAAGCGGTGCTGTATGTGGAGTTCTTCGCGTTCGACAGCGCGCACGAGATCGCGGAGGCATTCGAGAATCTGGCCAGCCTCATCGGCACGCTCCTGGGAGTCCTTCCGGGAGGAGTGGTCTTCCATCGAGATGCCGCGGCCATGCTCGGCGCGTGGAAACTCCGCAAGGCCGGCGAGCCGCTCCTGCACGGGCTGGATGAAGCGGGTCGCAAGCCGATCACCTTCGTCGAGGACAACGCGGTCCCGGTCGAGCGGCTGTCCGAGTTCGTGCGCGAGTTCAAGAAGATCGTGGCACGCCACGGCATGAGGGCGGCGTATTGGGCGCACGCGAGCGTCGGCGTCCTGCACGTCCGGCCCATGATCGATCTGCACAAGCCCGCCGACCGCGCCCACATGCGCGAGATCGCCGTCGAAGTCGCGGACCTTGCGCGAGCGTGCGGCGGGATCATGTCCGGCGAGCACGGTGACGGCAAGGCCCGCGGCCCGCTGCTGGAGCGCTTCTTCGGCCCCGAACTCATGTCTGCGTTCAGGCAGGTCAAGGCGCTGTTCGATCCGAAGGGGATACTCAACCCCGGGAACATTGTCGCGCCGGGACCGATCGACTCCATCACGCAACGCTTGCGGTTGGATGCCGAGCGCGTCCACGATCACGAGCACCATGACCACGCCGCTGACCCTGGCAGGATGCACGGCGACGCGGGCGTGGACACGTTCTTTGACTATTCCGATCAGCACGGCCTGCTCGGCGCGGCGGAGCAGTGCAACGGCGCGGGCGTCTGCCGCAAGCGATCCGGCGGGACCATGTGCCCTTCGTACATGGGCACGATGGACGAGCGGCACTCGACACGCGGGCGTGGCAACGCCCTGCGGCTGGCGCTCAGCGGCCAGTTTCCAGGCGATTCTGACGAGCCCGGCGCGGCGGCAAAGCCAAACTTCAACGATGCAGGCACGATCGAGACGCTCAACCTGTGCCTGTCGTGCAAGGCCTGCAAGAGCGAGTGCCCGAGCAATGTCGATATCGCGCGCCTGAAAGCCGAGTACACCGCGCAGCGCTACGCGTCGGGTGGAGGCCCCCCGCTGACCGCGCGTGTGTTCGGTCACGTTCGCACGCTCAACCGACTCGGCTCGATGGTGCCCCGCCTTGCGAACTGGGGCAACCGGCTCTCGCTCACAAAATGGCTTTTGCGCCGGATGCTCGGCATCGATCCGCGCCGCGATGTGCCGCGATTTGAGCGGTCCCTGTACTCATGGCACGCCGCGCACCAGCGAACGCGGACTGCGCCGTCGGCCGACACGCCGCGGGTTGTGCTGTTCGCGGATTGTTTCACGGCGTACAACGAGCCGCGGATCGGGATTGCGGCGATCCGGGTGCTTGAATCCCTGGGCTATATCGTTGATCTGCTGCCTGTCGAGGGCGGCGTAACAGGGGCGCGCGGCTTTGGTGCTGGCTGCTGCGGGCGCGCGATGATCTCAACCGGCCTGCTCGAAGATGCTCAGCACACGATCGACACCACACTCGCGCTCCTTCGCCCGGCCATCGGCGACGCGCGCGTGCGCGCGGTGGTCTTCTGCGAGCCGTCATGCCTGAGCGCGGTGAAGGACGACTGGCTGCAACTCAAACTCAAGACGCCGCGAGAGCAGCGTGAAGCCCTCGCGGCGAGGTCCATGCTCATCGAGGACTTCATCGACCGCGACTGGGACCGCCACCCCGTCCCACCCTTGGTAAGCACGGAAGCCGCGGCGGCAGCCAGCGTAATTCTCCACGGCCACTGCCACCAGAAGGCCCTGTGGGGCACCGAGACCAGTTCGCGACTGCTCCGTCGGCTTGTCGGCGACCGCGTGAGGGTCCTCGACTCGGGCTGCTGCGGCATGGCGGGGAGTTTTGGCTTCACTGCCGAACGCTACGACCTGTCGATGAAGATCGGGGAGTTGTCCCTGCTCCCGGCCGCGAGAGCGGCATCTGTGGATACCACGCTGTGTGCGCCGGGGACTTCCTGCCGCCACCAGATACACGATGGGGCAGCGCGGCACGCGATTCACCCGATCGAACTAGCCGAAAGACTCCTGGGCGGTGCGTTGGACGAGTAGGTTCCAAACACGCTTATACCTCATCGCGCGTTTCGGTCACCGTCTTGCGGTCGCGGTCGTAGATGTACAGTTTCCCCGGCTGCTCCGCGATGCGGCAGCCCTTGTGGGCACCGTCGCAGATGGGGTAGTTCTGCGAGAGACCGCAGGCACACACCAAGATGGGCTTGAGGTTCCCCTGCTCGTCCCGAGGCCAGGTTGCCGGGTCGATCTTCACAGGACCCATCGCTTCGTGCCGGATCAGTCGTGCCATGCGGGGATGGTAGGGGCGGTCTGTGTGACGCCGGCCCGGCATAACCTGAGCATCATGCCGATCGCGCCCGCTCCCACTCTGTCCGCCGAACCTCACGCCGTCGGCCCTCCCCTGCTCCATGTGCAGGACCTGCACACCCACTTCCCGATCAAGACAGGAATTCTCCAGCGCACAACCGGTTGGATGCGCGCGGTCGATGGCGTCTCGTTCGATGTTGCCAGGGGCGAGACCCTCGGCCTGGTTGGCGAGTCGGGCTGCGGCAAGACCACCGTGGGGCGGACACTGCTGCGCCTGCTCCCCAAGACCAGCGGCAGCGTCGTCTTCGACAATCAGGACGTCTATGCCCTGTCCGGCCGCGGCCTCAAGGCGATGCGCCGCCGGATGCAGATCATCTTCCAGGACCCGGCGAGTTCGCTCAACCCGCGCATGCGGATCGTCAACATCCTCGGCGAGCCGCTGATGGTCCACGGGCTGGTGACCGACAAGTCCGAACTGCGCGACACGGTCGAGAAACTTCTGGTGCGGTGCGGGATGCCCAAGGCCGCGGCGGACAGGTACCCGCACGAGTTCTCCGGCGGTCAGCGCCAGCGGATCGGCATCGCGCGGGCGCTGGCGCTCGAGCCGGCGTTCATCGTCTGCGACGAGCCGACGAGCGCGCTGGACGTGTCGATCCAGGCGCAGATCTTGAACCTGCTCAAGGACCTGCAGCGCGACTTCGGGTTGAGTTACCTGTTCATCAGCCACGACATGGCGGTGATCCAGCACATGTGCGACCGCATCGCGGTGATGCACCGCGGCAAGATCGTCGAGGAAGGCCGCAAACTGGACGTGATCAACCGTCCACAGCACCTGTACACGCAGTCGTTGCTGAGCGCGGTGCCGACGGCCAGGCCGGGCTTCAAGAAGCAGCGGGTGGTGTTCGAGAGCGGGGCGGTGTAGTTTGGGGCTCAATGCCCACGAGCAGGCTCTGCGAGTCGTGGCGCTTCCCCCGCTACACTCGACCAATGGCCGCGATGCAGCCCGACGCCCGTGCATTTGTCGATGGACTCGCAGCCATCCGCGCTGCCCGCGTCCGCGCGCCCGACCAGCCGACGCTCGGGGAGCGGAAGGCCTTCGCCGACAGCCCTGCCGCGCTCAGACGCCTCCGTAAGGTCTGGGCGGACCCGACCATCGGCGCGGCAGTTCACGATGCCTTTGACCAGGCCAAGCATGCGCATAAGGCCGTGGGCGCGGCGGCGATCGCGGTCGCGCAGACCCTGCCCTCACACCTTGCGGACAAGGTCGACGTGGTGAAGTTGTCGCGCGGTGTGCTCACCCTGGCCGTGCCGGATTCCGCTACGCGTTATGTGCTGGATCGGATTCTTCGTATGGGCGCTGAGACCGCGCTCCTCAAACGCGTGCCCGCGTCCGTCAAGAGTGTGAGGATTGTCGTCTCCGCACCTCGTGGGACCGAATCTGGTGCGCCGCGACGGGAGCGACCGATGGACGAAGCCGAGCGCGACAGCGATATCGAGACTTGATGCGCTCCCTTCCAGGGCCGCTGATCAATCGGTTACGGCTTCCCCTACCAGCACCTCTCCAGGCATGAGGTCGAACGTGTAGGTGTCATCAAGCCGTGTCGGCATGGTGCTCCACTTCGCTTTCGGGCTTCCGAACGGATCGTGCAGCCGAAGGAACCCGCTCCCCGTCTCAGCCGTGACCTCGACTCGCACCGTTTTCCCGCCGCGCCGTTCCGCCGAGACCTTCCACCCGCCCTGTGCGCGAAGGTCGCGGAAGGAGACATCCGCCCACGCGCTCGGCGTCGCCGGGAAGACCCGCAGAATGTTGGTGTCCCTTTCGCCGACTCGGCCTCCTGATTGGATCAGCATTTCGTGGACGGCCTGCATCGCCAGGTAGTTGCCCTCCAGCGTGAAGGGGCGGTAGGTGAAGCCCGACAGGCCTCGGCCGCTCTGGTCGCCGTTGAGATGGAAGCCGTTGCGCCCGATGAAGCAGCACTCGAACTTCTTCAGGTACTCGAGCGCCTTGTTCCCCAAACCGCCTCGGGCACACATGCAAGCGAACCACGAGAACGAGTACCCGACCCACGCCTGCGTGCCATGTCTCTCGATATCGGCGATCGTGGCCTGGACGGTGCGGCGATGATCGTCGCTGGCGTGTACGCCAAGCACGCCGAGCGGATGGATTGCCATCGCGTGCGAGAAGTGCCGATGTGATTCGTTGACGGGCAGGCCTCGCGAGAACGTTAGCGAGCCGGTCACCGGATCAACATCCAGTGGTTCAAGTTCGGCCAGCGTCTCGCGCCACTCCTTGCCCGCCGCGGTATCGCCCATCGCCTCCGCCATCTCCGCGCACGCCGCGAAGATGAACTGCATCAGCGACAGGTCGTAGTTCGAGTTCGGCGGCAGGAACGCCCTTA
>Ga0163144_10006447_pt1 | contig 25899 bp, 21 predicted proteins | sample OliLak19BULKMAT1_FD_123175 | JGI IMG/M metagenome (GOLD analysis project Ga0163144, IMG submission 123175) | Freshwater microbial mat bacterial communities from Lake Vanda, McMurdo Dry Valleys, Antarctica - Oligotrophic Lake LV.19.BULKMAT1 | ecosystem: Environmental > Aquatic > Freshwater >...
CAGGCGATCACCGCGGCGATTCAGAACGACATGAACGAAGGCTTGCGCCCGTACCTCGATCAACTGTCGAAGGCCTCGTCCGAATTATCCGATCCCAGTGAACGCGGCCGCGCCCAGGTCGAAGTCGCTCGCGCCATGACCGCCTACGGCGACGAGACCGCCGCCGGCGCCGCATTCCAGAGCGCGCTCAACGCCTTCACGGAAGCCAATAGTAAAGGCGTGCCCATTCAAGCGCCCGTGAAACGCCAGCACGCCACGAGTTACCGCCGCCTCTCCGTGGACATGCGCTCCTTTACGGCCACCTCGTCGAGCCTCACCGGCGCCAAAGCCATGCGCGCCAGTTTCGAAGCCGCGCTCGGCGTTGTCGCGCAGGCGCAGGCCGAAGCCGGACTCGTCGATGACAGCCTCGCCACCACGTCGCTGATTGACGACGCGTGGACGCTCGCGCACACGCTCTCGCAGGTCGCCCAGGCGTTCGCGAAAATCGGCCGCACCGCGGACGCCGAAAAAGTCACGACCAAGATCGGTTTCGCGCTTCCGAAAACACAGGCCTTGCGGGCGCTCGCGATCTCGCATGTGTACTGCGGCAACATGACCGGCGCGGAAGAAATTCTGAAAAACATCGCCGCCGCCGCGGACCGCATCGCCTTGCAGGGGTTGCTCGCCGCGGCGTGGGCGCTGCGCCACGAGCCGGGCCGTTCGCAAGTCCGCGTGGCCGAAGCCGTGAAAAGTGTCGCCGATGTGGTCGGCGCGCGCGCGCGATTCCAGGCGCTGCTCAGCGGCGCTGAACCGCTGCTGAAATCCGGCTTCCACGAACTCGCCGATCCGCTCGTGGGCGAAGCCGCAAAGCTCATCGATCTCATGGACGATCCCGCCGAGCGCTTGCGCAGCATGCTGCAGCTCGCGCAAGTTCAGGAGAACGCGCGCAACGCGCGCCTCGCCGCCACGCGCACGCTGATGGTTCAGCACCAGCCGAGCAGCTCGTATGTTGAGTTTTTAAGGCGCGGCCTGGTGGTCTGGCGTCAGGTTCGGCAGACCGCCGACCGCATGGAATGCCTCGAAAAACTCTCACACAGTATCGCGTGGGGAATCGCGCCGGAGCTGGCGACGGAGATCCTGACGACCTGCCGCGACGACTCCGAAATCGCGCTCTCCTATATCGGCCTGAGCACCGGAATGGCGTGAACGATTTTGGATTAACGATAGACGACTAGCGATCGACGCGTCTCGTTAATCCAGACTGCACTGGTGGCGCAGACATTCCTGTCCGCGGGAGGGGCGTGTTGGCCGCGATAGGGACGCGCGCTCCATCGGGGATGAAATCACAAAACGTGGGCGGCGCACGTCCCCGGCAGACAGGAATGTCTGCCCCACCCTCGCTTGCGACGATTACAGGATTTATATTTTGAAACACGACATTAGCTGGCGGTCAACGGCTGAAAGTGATTCACCAACCCCTCACTTCTTTCCAAACAGCCGCCCGAGGAACGTCTTGCCGCCCTCTGGTCTTTCCGCGACGGCCACCGGCTTCTCCTCGGCCTGCTTCCCGTTCTCGTCGCTGTGGCCTCGGTCTTTGCGCTTGCCCCCCGCGTTCTTTTTCGGCTCCGCCTTCAGCGGCGTCTCGACGACTTCCGCGACTGGCTCGGGAACGGGTTCGTTTACGTTGACTTCCTGCGCGGTCGGAACTTCTTCCGACGCTTCGGCTACAACCGGTGCGCTTGACTCTTCCTCTGAGGTCGCAATGACTTGCGGCTCCAGGTGCGCAGGCGTCTCAATCACTTCTGCTTCTGCCGGTGCTTCGCCCGTGCCCGGATCGGCCAGCACCTTTCCGAGACGCCCGGCAATATCGGCCTTCAGTGTTTCTAAACGTGACTGCAATTTCGCCGAATCCTGCTCGGCCTGAGCGGCCCGCTTATCCGCTTCTTCCAGACGCTTGCGCGCGTGCCGCGTGGACGAGACCACTTCGACTGCTTCCGCGGTGAGCTCCGCAATCACGCGGTTGTGATCGGACGTCAGCAGGTCGATCGCCGAACCCGACACTTCCCGGTAGCGCGTGAAGCGCGCATTGAGCCGCTCGGTTTCCGTCTGCGCCAATTCCACGCGCTTAAGCGCGCCGTTGCGCTCCGCGGTCACCGTCTCCTTTGCAGTCTTCTCCGACGCCAGACGGCTTTCCAAGTCCGCGACTTTGGCGTCAAGGCTGCGCTTGAATGCCGACAATTCATTGCGCTCCTTCGTCAGCAGTTCATTATCATTTTTCTGCGTCGCAAGCCTGCGCTCCAGTTCGGCGACTTTCGCTTCCAGCTCACGCTTGGCATCGCCGAGTTTGTCGCGCTCCTGCACCGCGTCGCTCTTCGCCGCTTTCTCGAGATTGAGTCGCGTCGTTAAATCTGCGACCTGCGCCTCCAGCTCGCGCTTGTCCCCGGCGAGCTTTTCGCCTTCCCGCGTCAGGTTTTCGCGCATCTGTTTTTCTGAATCAAGCCGGCTCTCGAGGTCCGCGATGCGCGCTTCCAGATCGCGCTTGTTCTCGGCCAGTTCGTCGCGCCGTTTAGCCGCGGCCTCGCGGGCTTCACGCTCGGACGCCAGCCGCCGCTCGAACTCCGCCACTTTCGCGTCCAGTTCGCGCCGCGCGTCCGCGAGTTCATCGCGTTTTTTCAGCGCCGCTTCCTTCGCTTCAATCTCGGAACTCAGCCGCTTGTTCAGATCGCCGACTTTCGCTTCCAGTTCGCGCCGCACTTGCGCCAGTTCATCACGCTCTTCGACGGCCGCATCTTTCGCCTTGCGGTCCGACGTCGCGCCCGCCTCAAGCTCCGCGATCTTCGCTTCCAGTTCCCGCTTGGCCGCCGTCAAGTCCGTGCGCTCGCGCACCATTGTTTCTTTGGCTTCACGTTCTGATTTCAGGCGCGCTTCCAGCCCCGCCATGCGCGCATCCAGTTCACGGCGCGCTTCAGCAGCGGCATCGCCTTCAACTGAATCGCTCTGTGCGGTCGACGCCAGGCGCGCCTGCAGCTCCGCGATTTTCACCTGCAATTCACGCCGCGCCTCAGACTGCTCATCGCGTTCTTTCAGCGCGTCGGCTTTGGCTTTTCCATCCGAAGAAAGACGCACTTCCAGATCGGCGACCTTGGCTTCAAACGCCGTGTGCGCTTCCGTCAGCATCTCGCACTCGCGGCTCGCTTCTTCTTTTCCCGCGCGCACCGTGGAAAGTTCCCGCGTTAAATCCGCCAGCCTCGTTTCCATCTCCTTGCGTGATTCGGTCAGCACCGTGCGTTGCTCGCTGGCTTCTTTCTCCTTTTCCTTGTCTGAGGAAAGGTGCGTTTCCAACCCGGCGATGCGCGCTTCCAGATCCTGTTTGGATTGCGCCAGCTCATCGCGTTCTTTCAACGTTACTTTTTTGGAATCGCGTTCCAAGGCCAGCATTCGCGTCAGATTCGCAATCGTCGCCGCGAACTCCTGCCGCATCTCCGCCCTGTCGTCGCCGCCGCCTGAAGCCAATTCCTTCTCTGAGGAAGAAGACGCAGCCTGTGCCTGCGCGGTTGGCGTTTGAACGATTTCCTCGAATTCGGACTCATTGACTTCCGTCGAAGCATGCTGCTGAGGCGGCTGAATGATCGCCCCTTCCGAAGACGGATAGGCGATCTCCGCGGAGGGCGCTTGCGTTTCCGGAATCGGATCACTGGACGGAACGGCGCTCATCTCCTGCGATGCGCTCGGGGAATCCGCTTTGGGAAGGTTGACCGCGCTGAGAGAACCGGCATCAATGGACGCCCTGCCGCCAAAATTGGCGCTGATTCGCTGCGAGCAAACCTTGCAAGCGACGCTCGCCTTGCCGGTCAGTTCGTTCAGGCTCCAGCAATTCGAGCAGAGTAGTTTTCCCGCTCCACCGCTGCGCGCGGCACTGGGAAAGGTGATGCGGTTTTTGCAGGATTTGCATTGCGATTTCTGTCCGGCGGATCCTTTGTATCGCTTTCCACATCCGGCACAGGACACTATAACGGTGCTCATCGCTCCCCCTTACCACAGTGCGGCAACGCGAAACCAGTCGAACGTATTAGATTGTTATAGCTCACTTGAATAACAGTTTTTGACTCGTTTGGAAAGCCTTTTAAAGAGTGCACGGCGCATTTTTTCTAATTGTGCTTCAGCTCGCACTGCCTAACATGTTTCATGGTGCAGACTTTAGGCTCTTTTAGAGCCTGTCGTGAGTTCGTTTTTGAGCGCGGGAATACAATGGCAGACGGGCAGCGCTCTCCTTTACCTTCGAGCAAACCCGGCACTACCGCGGCGATCAACACGCTGACGCCGCCCGGTGTGAAACTCAAAGATTTCACGGAGATCGCCATTGAACGCGGCTATTGCACGGCCTTGCAGATCACCTCGGCGCTCGACGAACACAAACGGCTGAATTCCGCCGAAGACTTGACGGTGTTCCTCGTGTCGTCGGGCGTCCTGACGCAGCAGCAGGCGCGCGCCTGCGAACGGGCCATGCGTGGCGCCACCGTCATCGCGGGTTTCGAGATTCTGGAAAAAGTCGGCCAGGGCGGCATGGGCGCCGTTTTCCGTGCGCGCCAGATCAGCATGGATCGCGTCGTCGCGCTGAAAATCCTGCCTCCCAAGCTGGCTCAAGACCCCATTTTTAAGCAGCGTTTTTTGCATGAAGCCAAGCTCAGCGCGAAGCTGAGCCACTTGAATATCATCAACGGCATCGACTGCGGCGAGCAAGGCGGCTATACCTTTTTCGCCATGGAATTTGTTGACGGAAAGACCGTCAAACAGCTCCTCAAAGACAAGCCCAAGCTCGATCCCGAAGAAGCGTTCGACATCGTTTATCAGATCGTCGAGGCCCTTGTGTATGCTGAAAGCCACACGCTGATCCATCGCGACATCAAGCCCGACAACATCATGATGACCACCAGCGGAACCGCCAAATTGTGCGATCTGGGTCTGGCCAAGCAGACGGAGAAAGCCGAAGACGCTAACCTGACTCAAGCCGGACAAGCCGTCGGCACGCCGCACTACATTTCTCCGGAACAGGCGCGTGGTGACAAAAACGTGGACACCCGCAGCGACATCTATTCGCTCGGCGGAACGTTTTATCACATGCTCACCGGGCGCACCCCCTTTGATGCGCCCACCGGCGCGGCGGTCATGGCGCTGCATATCACCGATGAGACAAAAAATCCGTGCGATAACGATTCGTTGATTCCCACCGGCTATGGCGAGATCATCTCCAAAATGATGGCGAAAAGCGCCGCCGATCGCTACTCCAGCGCCGCCGCATTGCTCGAAGAACTGGACGCCACCAGACGCAAGGACCCGCTGAGCGCCTCGGCGTTCAAAGCCAACTCCTCCTGCGCGATGCCGAAGCGGCTCGCGCGCAACACGACGGGGCCGCAGGTTCCCGGCGGCGAGCGGCGTTCGGTCGGAAACACCGGGCGTTATTCACCGGCCGCGTCCTCTCCTTTGGTCATGATGGCAGCCGGCGGCATCGTCGTCGCGCTGTTTGGAAGCGCGGCGTACTGGTATTCCCTGCAAGGCGCGAAGGCGCCTCTGAAAGAGACGGCCAAACCTTCCGTGGCCATCAAGGATCCGGCCCGAGTTGACCCCGTGGTGCCGAAAGCGCCGAAGGTGCCAGAGAACAAGGTCGAGCCCGTCAAGCCGTCTGAAGTCGTGAAGACGCCGGTCAAGCCCGTTGAAACCGTGATCAAGAAGCCGGAGCCCACTGAACCGGCCAAGGCTGAGGTCCCCGGCGCTGTCAGCCATCTTGTGCCGCCGTTGCCCGCGGAGCTTCCGATTCCAAAAGTCGAGCTCACTGCGGACATGCTGTATGCGCGATTTTTGAATGAAGCCAAGGCGCTCACGGTAAAAGGAGATTTGCAGAAGGCCCAGAACGACGTGCGCGATCTCTCGACCAAATCCGATTTCAGTCTGGCGCGTTCGGAAATCAGCGCTGAACTATCCGATTTTCAATCCGCCATCAGTTTTGAACAGGACGCGGTAAAAGCGCGCGCCGCGGCAGGCGCCATTGTCGATTTGCCTGAAGACACGGCCAAAAAGTGGGAGACGAACAAGGGAAAAATTATCGGCTTCGATAGCGCGCGCGGTCTTTTAGTGGAGATCAGCGTGAAAGGAAACAAGCTGCAGCTTTACCTGCCGGCGTCCTCCTTGCCGATCGGCGACATTCTGAAATCCGCGCCCGATCAATCGCCGCTGGCCCACGCCCGTTACCTCTCAGCGCGCGGAAATTTCAGCGATGCCGAAGCGCTGCTGCCCAAGCTCCCCCAGAAAGATCAAGCGCGCTGGCATCGCAAGATTGCGCTGGCGAAATCCGGCGAAAATGAACTGCTCGCGCACGCCGCGCTTGCAAATCTGGAAAAGATCGCGACCGCCAAAAGCTGGAAGACATTCGCCGAAATGGCGGCCGCTTTTGACAAGGCTTACGGCGACACATCGGTTGCCACAGAGAACATCATCAAGATCGTCGAATGGAAAGCGGATGCAAAGCAGGCACTGGCGATCGTGGATAACCTCGAGGGCAGCGGAAAATTTACGCCCGTCAAACTGCCCAGCTTCAATACGTGCAAGTTGTCCGCGCTCAAACGCGACACTGGAAACAAACTGCTGCACGTGGAAAGCGCCAGCGACGATGGTTTCGAAAAGAGCGCGATCGTCAAAGTGGAATTGGGCCCGATCGACCTCAGCACCAAAAAAGAATTCATCCTTCAAACGCACCAGGCCGAAGCCCATGCGCTGCAGATGGCCATCGGCTTCATGTGCGGCGAGAAGTATTTCGAATCTCAGCAAGTGACCGTGAAATCAGGCCCCATACACGAACATGTTTTCAAACTCGAGGGCCCCGTTTTCAAGGCGCCCCTCACCGATCCGGATGGCGGTTTTACTCAGCCCCTGGACAGCCACGATAAGACCATGATGGTCTTCATCATCTTCTACACCAAGCAGCCCTTCTCGCTGGAACTCGACGCCATTCGTTTTCGATAGCGGTTTTTTTTTACCGTGGAAAACGCAGAGAACAGAATAATCGTAAGAAGACTGAATGAGCAGCCCGCTGTTGGCTGCCCGTGCGACTGCGGATTGAAGTATAATTTTCGAATGTGTGCTGGCAGCGCTACTTCAGGGCCGCGACCGCATCTTCCATATAGAGCGGTTCCATGATCGTGCGGAACTTTTCGGATTGCGCGAGGAAGCGGTAGGGGTTCTCCCAGACTACTCCCGTGACCTGCGCGCGAGTAAATCCGGTGTTCAGCATCAGCCGCGCCGCCTTCGGAACCGTCAACGGATCGGATGTCTCCCAATCGCAGGCGCTATTAAGCAGGATGTGATCGGCGCCGAAGGTATCGATCATGTCGCGCGCGCGCTGCGGCGTACACTTGGTTCGCGGATACATCGTCACACCGGCCCAGAAACCGCCGTCGAGCGTGTGCTGCAATGTTTCTTCAGTATTGTGATCGATATTGATGCGCTCGGGATTGACGCCCACGTCCTTACAGATGGCGATGATGCGCAACGTGCCTTCCAGCTTGTTGTTATGCGGCGTGTGAACGATCACCGGCACATCCATGCTCTTGGCGATCTCAAGCTGCTCCGACAGCACGAGCTCTTCGTTTTTCGTGATATTATTCAGCCCAATTTCGCCGATGCCGATGGCGGTGTTCCGTTCCAGAAACGGCTTCATTCCCTGAATGACTTCGCGCGCCATCGACAGGTTTTCAGCTTCCTTCGGATTCATGGCGATGGTGCAAAAATGTTTCATGCCGCGTTTGGCCGCGCGATTCTTGGGCTCCCATTCGCTGATGTGATTGAAGTAATCGTAGAAACTTCCCGCGTGCTGGCGGTCGTTGCCGATCCAGAAGGAGGGTTCCACCACGGCCTCAACGCCGCAGAGCAGCATCATCTCGTAGTCTTCGACCGGCCGGCTGTACATGTGGGCGTGAGGGTCAATGATGCGCATGGCGGAGCCTCCTTGTTCTAACTTTATAGTACTGCGCAGCGTGATGAGTTGAAGCCGCTTTTCCGTCGTGGACCGACAGCTACGACACTATGTTTAAAACCGAAGCCCGACCGTCAGGAAGGGCTCGACGTCGAATCCGCGAATGACGTTGAGTCCTCCCTGACGGTCGGGCTTCGGATTACTACGTCCCGTGCGGCGTTTCTTCCAGGAATCCTTCGAGCTTGCGGCTGCGGACGGGATGCTGCAGTTTGCGCAAGGCCTTGGCTTCGATCTGCCGGACGCGTTCGCGCGTGACCTTGAACTTGCGGCCGACTTCTTCCAGCGTGTACGTGTAGCCGTCGCCCAGTCCATAGCGCAGTTTGATGATTTCGCGCTCGCGGAATGTCAACGTGTCGAGCACCTGTTCGATCTTGTCCTTCAGCATTTCGTAACTGGCGACACTGACCGGGGATTCCACCGATTTGTCTTCGATGAAATCGCCGAAATAGCTGTCGTCGCTATCGCCGATCGGGCGATCCAGAGAGATCGGGTGCTTGCTGATTTTCAAAATGCGGCGCGTTTCGGCGATGGAGAGCCCGGCTTCTTCGGCCAGCTCTTCCACGATCGGTTCGCGATGCAATTCCTGGACGAGCTGCTTGCTGATCTTGCGCAGCTTGCTCATCGTTTCGATCATGTGCACGGGAATTCGGATTGTGCGCGCCTGATCGGCGATGGCCCGCGTGATGGCCTGCCGGATCCACCACGTCGCGTACGTGCTGAATTTGTAGCCGCGCTGGTATTCGTATTTTTCAACCGCTTTCATCAGGCCGGTATTGCCTTCCTGAATTAGATCCAGGAACTGCAATCCGCGGTGCCGGTATTTCTTCGCGATTGAAACCACAAGTCGGAGATTTCCGGCGCTCAATTGCTTCTTCGCGCTTTCGAAGGCCGCGTAACGCCGGTCCATCAGGCCCACGCGCAGATGCAATTCTTCTGGCGATTCCTTGACCTGTTCGACAATCCGGTCCACGCGCCGCTTCAGGCGCTCGAGCTTCTCGGCTTTGTCGGGGTTCTTCTCGATGTTCTTCATTTCGCCAAGGTAGCTTTGCAGCTGCTTGTCGAAATCGCGCAGGCGGTCCATCAGCGGCAACAGTTTTTTCGTGCGCAAACCCAGCTCTTCCAGCAAGCGGGCGCCGTTTAAGCGGCGCTCCTTTAAGAGGAGCTTGAGGATCTTCGCGCGCGGAGCCGGGAACGCGGGGTCTTTAAGCTGCGCCAGGTCCTCCGCGTTGCGCGTGAGGATCGCGCGCAGAGTGTTTAAATGGCCTTCTTTGCGTTCGAAGATGTCGTCGCGTTCAACACCCGACGACCCGGACGTCTGAACCGTGCGGTCGAACGCCAGATCGGCGCGGTTGAGCGCTTCGAAAATCTCGATGGCTTTTTCGATCACGTGATCGCTGGTCAACACTTTGCGGCGGAAACCGCTGTTCATCAATTCGATGGTCTTGGCGAGCTTGATTTCCTGATCGCGCGTCAGCAGCGGGATGGAACCCATCTGGCTGAGATACATGCGAACCGGATCATGCAGCTCGCGGCCTTCGGCTTCTTCGTCCACGATGGTGTCATCGTCGCCCACGATCACCGGACCTTCTTCCGACGCCGTCTCGCGAGCTTCCGCGCGCGTCTTGGTCTCAATTTCTTCGCCCAGCTCGATGCCCTGCTCTTCAATTTTAGTTAAAATAGCGTCGATAACGTCGGGCGTTTGAACGTCTGACGGCAGATTCTGATCCAATTCTTCATAGCTGAGAAGGCCTGAGTCGCGAAAACGATCAATGATCTTTTCGACTTCCTCTTCCTGTTTCGGTGTGAGTGCCGCGTGTGCCTGAACCAAGATCTAACTCCTCCGATTTCACTCGCTTCCGCGTGCGTCTTTCCCGCGAAAAGCTAACTCATATACCCCGAACCAGACTGACCTTCTACTTTGTTCAGCAGTATTCTTTTGACGGCCTCAATGCCTATTCATCTGATGTTTTGAGGCCCACTCTAAATTTCGCCTACTCTTACAGTTCGAACACTATCCCCGTTGCGACTTCATTTTTGAAATTTCTTTCAGTAAAGCCGCCACCTCGCGAGCCGCTTCTATCTCGTCTTCCGTGTCCCCTTGAAGCTTTGCACGAGTACGCCGGAGGTCAGCGTTTCGATGCCTTGAATATAGCTTGGCCTTATTAACGGAACGCACCAATATATCCAAGCGCTGCCGCGGGTCCAGTTTTATTCCTTTTTCCGCAGCCTCGGCCAACGCAACACACAGTGCCCTGGCTCCTTCAGAATTAACTATACCATCATCGGCTACCTGCTGTAGACGCTGTATCACTTCCCGCGCCACAATGCTGGGGGAGTCCACGTCTCCCAGCGTGACCAGATCCGGCGGAAGTTTTCCTTCTCCCAGCGCTTCCAGAATCGCACAGCCGATCAACCGTTCGATGGTTCCACTCAATGCCGCCAGATCCACGCATGTCACCGCTTGATCGAAGAAAATGGGTTCATGAAAAAGGAACCGAAGCAGCTCGCGCTCCGCTGTGGCCAAGTCGCTCTCCGGTGCTGGCACGACTCCGATGGCCGCATAGTGATCGTCCGTCATTCCCGATTGCGTGTCGCGCGACGCGGACGAATCGGGAAGATTGCGCCGCGCCAATTGTGCGTATTGCAAATCCCGCTCGTCTATATTGAGACGCCGCAGAACCTCATACCGATACCTGTTTTTCAGCAACGTGTCCGGAATGACTGAAACGAGCGTCATTAATTCTTCAGCCGCGTTCTTCAATCCCATCGGCGTGGCGATGTCCTGTTTCCTGCACACCATGTCAAATTTGTAATCGAAGAGTTCAACCGTCTTTCCGAGCGCTGCGACAAATGGATCTTTTCCATGCGCCAGCAGAAAATCGCACGGGTCCTTGTCCGCGCCCGGAAGCCGCGCCACCTTAGCCGGCATTTCCTCCTGAAACAAAACCGTGAGACTGCGCTCGCTCGCTTTAGCGCCGGCGGCATCGGAGTCGGTCAGCACGACCAACGCATCGGCGACGCGGCGCAGTTGCCGCACGTGCTCCACGGTAATGGCGGTGCCCAGACAGGCGACGACGTTCGCAACGCCGAACTGGTGGCACATCATCACGTCGGTGTAGCCTTCAACGATGATCGCGTGTTTCTTCTCTTTCACTTCTTCCCGCGCGTGATCCAATCCGTACACCGTGCTCGTTTTGCTGAAGAGAAGCGTATCGCGTGTATTCAAGTATTTCGGCTCGCCAAGTCCCAGGATGCGACCGCCGAATGCAATCACCCGGCCATCCATGTTCGTGATCGGGAAAATTAAGCGATCATAAAAAAAATCCCGAGCGGACCCGTCATCGCGTTGTGTCGCCAAGCCCGCCGCGACCACGGCGCGCGGCGGCGCGCGCTGGCTTTGCAGTCGCGCCAGCAACGGTGATCCCCCAGCCGGTGCGTACCCGATGCGGAACTGTTCGCAAATGGCTTCAGTCAACCCGCGTTTTTTAATGTACTCGCGCGCCGTTTTTCCCGCGTCGCTAAAAAGCTGTTCACGATAAAACGTCGCGGCGACACCGTTCAATCTGTAAAGGTAACTTTTAAAATCGCGTTCTTTAGAATACTGCTCCGCCGCTTTCGGATTGACGGCTTCAATCCGAATCCCCGCGCGGTCCGCCAGAATTTCGAGCGCTTCCGGAAAACTGACGCGCTCATTGAGCATCACAAATGTAATGACATCGCCGCCCTTACCACAGCCGAAGCACTTAAAGTACTGCCCATCCACGTTCACATTAAAGGAGGGCGTCTTCTCGTTGTGAAACGGACAGCACGCCTTGAGATTTCTCCCCGCGCGAGTCAACTTGCCTACCGCCGCCTCGATGACATCCACGATGTTGTTGGATTCGAGTACGCGGCGCTTTAGGTCGTCAGAGAATCGCTCAGCCATGAAATCCTGAATCAGTACGGCAACCAATCAAAAAACGCCATGAAAGGCACTCTGTCAAGGTGCCCTACCCTGTTATTTTGTCCGAATCTGAGCGACCTTAACCGTTTCCCGTAATCTCTTTCGTCAAACTATCTTCCAAGAGCGAGAAAGACGCACGATCTGTAATTAAATGCAGGTGTGCATCCGCTTCGGGTCGTTTCGTCACAGATCACTTCGAGAAGCGTGCATTAACCGCACAATTAAGGCCAAAATTATTTTCTCGCTTCACCCTTCTTTACCCTTCACGAACGGCCGATACATTCCCTGTCCGTGGGGTAGCGGGGAGACTATGAAAAGCTTGAAATCACTCGCTTTTGCGAGTCTCTTTTTATTTCTTTGCGCGCTCTATTTCGGGCAATCAATCTGGCGTCCGGTTTACCTCTCCATGACGGGCTCCCGGTTAACTGCCGCGGAGCAAACCCGCCGCGATGCGCTGACACGGCTCAAACCTTTTCTTGCCAAGGCCGGTTTTCACCATGTCCCGACGTCCCTCGCGTTGCTTGCCTTCAAGCAGGAGAAACGTCTTGAGCTCTGGGCGCAGCGCGGCTCCGCGTGGCTTCCGGTCAAGAGCTACCCCATTCTCGCGGCCAGCGGCAAAGCCGGCCCGAAACTGCGCGAGGGCGACAAACAGGTTCCTGAGGGCATTTACCAGATTGCCTTTCTGAATCCTAACAGCAGTTTCCATCTCGCCTTGAAACTGAATTATCCCAATGCCTTCGATCAGCAGAAAGCCGCCTCCGATAAGCGCGATCTCAAAACGCTCGGCGGCGAGATCTGCATTCACGGGTGGGAGGTGTCCGTCGGCTGCATCGCCGTCGGCAACATCGCCATCGAAGAACTGTACTTCATGGCTGAACGCATCGGCGCGGAGAACGTCAAAATCGTGATCGCGCCAAACGATCTGCGCCGGTCGCCGCCGATCACACGCACGCCGCTTCCCTGGCTAAACGAACTCCATGGAACTCTTCAGCGCGAGCTTCAGGCTTTTACGATTCGCACCAAAACGTGATTCATTTTCAGCATCCCGTAAAGGAAAAACCATGGCCCGCAACCCGAACCGGAACCCGCTCGCGCCTTTCTCCGACGCCTCAACGTTTCAGCGCCTAGCCGTTGTCCTCGTATGCGTGGTGGGAATGGCCGGCCTGCTTTCCTGCAGTCAAAGCGAACGCTCTGCCTCCGGGCCCGGCGTCCGCGCGTCAAAGTGCGAGCCGTGCAAAGAAATCACCGTTCAAAAACCCAGGCAACAGATGCAGCCCGCGACGTCGGCACCGGTTCAGCAAGCGCCCGTGCCGGTGGAAGCCCTCGCGGCCGGCGAGCCGTACGTGCGTGTGGCCGTCCTTAAAGACGCGCCCGTGCTCCGAATTGCCACCACAACAGTTGAAGCGCGCGTGTTCAATGCCGCCAATCAGGAAATCGAACGCATTCCCCGCAACACCGTCGTGGAGATCGCCGCCGGCCCCGCGGGCCTCGTGGTCAACGGTTCGCGCGTCAACGAATCGCAATTGCGCCTGGAAAGTACGAGTGCGTCCGTGCCACTGCGGCTCAACGATCAAGACACCGCCGCGCGCATGACCGTCTTCCGCATCAAGTCCCCCGTATTGACCGCCGTGGCCCATTTGCCCATGGAAGAATACCTCGCGGGCGTGCTCGCCGGCGAAGTTCCTTACGAGCGCTGGCATCCGGAAGCGCTGAAAGCGCAGGCCATCACGAGCCGCAGCTTCGCACTCTATCAGTTGCGCAAAAATGCCAACGATCCCTACGACGTCGAAAGCACCGTGATGAGCCAGGTGTTCAAATCCGGATTCAAAAACAACCCGATCCTCAGTTCCGCCTTGAACTCCACGTTCGGCCTGATCCTGACCAGCGACGGAGCGCCCTTCTCCGCTTACTTTCACTCAAGCTGCGGCGACCACACCGATCCCAGCTCCGTGGTCTTTCCGGATCGCCCGTCCGCGCGGCCGCTGACTCCGGTCGGATGCGGTTTCTGTTCGATCAGCCCCGCTCATCGCTGGAAGTTCACAATGGAAAAACGCGTCATCCAGGACAAGCTCAGTTCCCAGTTCAGCGGCCGGCAGACTCTGACCGGCGTGACGCTTCTCGATATTTCCGGCGCCGCCATCGGTCCGGGCGCCGGCCCGATGCGCCGGGTTTCAACCGTTTTCCTGAGGCGCAGCGACGGGTCCACCGCGCCGCTTTCCGCCAATCAATTTCGTCTCGCCGTCGGCGCGCGCGATCTGAAATCCATGCAGTTTGAACAGGTCGTCGATACCGGCAGCGCCATCGAATTCACCGGCGGCGGCTTCGGGCACGGCGTGGGCCTATGCCAGTGGGGCAGCCAGGGCATGGCGCTCGGCGGCTATAACCATTTACAAATTCTCGGCAAGTATTACACCGGCGCCGCCCTCAGCAAGATCTACTGATGCCGCCAGCCGCGCTCCGTCGTGCAGGCTTCTAGCCTGCGAGTCCGTGTAGTTCCCATCGAGAGTCGCAGGCTAGAAGCCTGCGCGACGATATCACGGCGCCTTGCGTGGCGTGGGCGTTTTCCGCTCTCGCTTGGGCCGCTCATTCGGATCGCGCTGATTCACCACCAAGGGCGGACACAGCGCGCAATAAAACGCACGCAGCGCATCCATGTATTCGCGCGCATTGCTGCGGGCGATGTCGTTGTGCCCGCTCTGCGGCATCTCCACCATAGCTTTCGCTAACCCTGATCTTGATTTCTGCGGAGCCGCCGTGAAAAGCTCTTTCGCGATCTCCAGCGTTACCAACGAATCCTTCGAACCGTGTATCATCAGGATCGGACAGGTCACCTTGCCGATGCGCTCGACAGACGGAAAGCGGGATGTCAGCAGCAGTGACACCGGCACAAACGGAAACTGCCGCGAAGCCGGCGCGCTCAGCCGCGTAAATGTCGCTTCAGTGATCAACCCCGCCGGAACCGTACCCTCGGCACACAGTTCAGCCGCGAGCCGGATCGCCACTGCGCCGCCGAGCGATTCGCCGTGAAGCACGATGTTGTTCGCGGACACGCCCTGCTGGATCAGGAAATCCCAAGCCGCCCGAGCATCTTTCGCCAGCCCTTCTTCGCTTGGCGAGCCCTCGCTGTCTCCGTAGCCGCGGTAATCGAAACAGACCGCGTGCACGCCCTGCCCGATGATGCGCTGAAATGCAGGCGTGCGATCCGCGCGATTGCCCGCGTTCCCGCAGAAAAAAAGATCGACCAGGAATGCTTTCGGCAGGTCCAGAGTCACCGCCTCTTTCTCACCACGGCTGGCCACGTGCCAGCCTTTCAGTGTCACGCCGTCGCTCGTGCGGGTCTCAATGGCGCGCGCCTGCGTGCGGCCGAAACCGTTGTCCTGAGGAGACACAGCCGCTTCCACGGTTGGGTGAAACACAAAGCGGTTCTGAAAAATGAAAAGGACCACGCACAAAAAAACATACGCGCCGAAAATATAGATCACGCTGCGCCTCGCGTAATACGGCCAACCCCGCGCCCGAGCAGACTCGGCCGGTTGCCCGGTCGCCGCTTGAGCAAATTTATCTGCTTGCGTTTGTGTCACAATAAATGGCTTTCTCAGTTGCTAAAGTACCGCGGGCGTCCCGCCCGCCAGTCTCCCGGCAGTAGTCCAACCCCCTATCCCTTAGACCGCCCGCGCACCCAGCGGTCACACAAGCGATTCCAGCGCGAGCTATGAAATAATTCACCCACCCTGTGGTATACTATTCTAGTGGAGGACAGGGCGTGTGGAAAAGGAAACCGGAATGACACGAACAAACGTCTCTATACATGATCTCCCGCCGGGCGTCACCATCCTGCCCCCCGAACGGACGATTACGTCGCGCGAAGAAAGTCGCGAAAGCGCGGTGCCCACTCCCGCACCCACGTTTCCGTGGCTTAAGATCGGCGTGCTCCTCTTAGTGATGCTGCTCTACACGGGTTCGCCGCTCGATCTCATTCCCGATCTCATCCCCATTGTCGGCTGGTTCGATGACCTGCTCGTCAATGCCGGAGTCTTCGGAATGATACTGCGCACTGTTTTTAAATTCTACGCGACCAAAAACATCGTGCGCCAAGCGACCACGAAAACGGTGCTTCGGTCGATGGCAACCCGCTCCGTTTTGGCCTGGCTATTCAACAAAAAATAATCGCTGAAAGTGTGCGGGCCTCTGCGCCCGCACACTTTCTAAAACTCGTCAGCGCCGCGTGCGGCATCCATCGATCCAGCGCGCCACATAAGTCAACGCGGCTCGCGCTTCCTTCAATTTGGGAAGCGCTCCGGGTTCAAGCGTCACCGGCCCGCGGTATCCGGCCTCGTAAAGCTGCTCGATAATATCTTCCCACGGAATCACGCCCTTGCCCATGCTGACGCATTCGGCCTCCACGCCTTTGCGCACGGCATCGCGCACGCGCACCGTCTTCAGCACCGGCAACACGTCCTCAAGGCTGTCCAGGCCCGAATCATCTCCCGCGCCAAAACAGAGCGCGACGTCCCAGTCCAGCCCCACGCATTTTGAGTCGAACCCGATCGCCTTGATCAGCGCCAGTGCTTCCGGCGCAGTGGCCGCGTGCGAATCGGGATGGATGCGCAGCATCACCTGGCAGTTCTCGCGTAGTGCCGCCGCAACAAACGCGCGCATCGCCATCAGATAGTCCACCGGCGGCAAGACGATCCCCTCTCCATCGTTGTCCTGGTCTGGATTTTCTTCGGGCGTTGCGGCATCGGTGCGAGGCGCATGAATCGACAGCAGCGGACTCTTCAATCGTTTTGAAATCTCAAAAAGCCGCGCGATCTCATCGGCGGACGGCGCTGCATTCAAAAAAAAATCGGTCGCCAGGGATGTGATGCGAAGCCGCCGAAAATTCACCGCCTTTTCCGCCACCGCCAGCCAGCGTTCATCGATCGCCGGCAATCGGTCAAAGCCCACTCCGCGCAATTCGAACTCCTTGCAATTCTGTTCGAGCAGCACTTCCAGAGCCGTATTCAGATCCGAGGAAATGTCATCCGTGGTAAATGAAAGTCGCATGAAATGTCCTGAGATTCCCCAACGTCAAAAAGAGCAGCAACGGCGTGTTGCCCGAACTAACTGAACAGCCGGCCCAGAATGCCCGCCGGTCCCTTGGGCTGTTTATCGGCCAGCACGCGTTCGATGTCTTCCGCCAGCGCCAGCGCCGTCGTGTACCGGTGAACAGGTTCCTTGTGAAGGCACGCCAGGATGATTCGTTCCACGCGGGCATCCATTGCCGCGTTCAATTCCATCGGCCGCTTCGGCGCAAGACTCATCGCCATTTGCAACGTTTTCCACGTCGTCTCGCCCTCGAACGGCGGCTTGCCTGTGAGGAGGTGGTACATGATTGCGCCCAGACTGTAAACATCACTCGCGGCGGTCAGCCTTTCCTCTTCGGCGCGCGCCTGCTCGGGACTCATGTAAGCGGGCGTGCCGATGATTGTCTGAACGCCGCTTTCGCTTGAATCGCCTTTGCGCCAGGCCAAGCCCCAATCCAGAACGTGCGGCTCACCCGCCATGTCCCGCAGAATGTTGCGCGGTTTGAGATCGCGATGGAAAATGCCCTTGCTGTGCGCAAAATGAAGCGCGCGGGAAACCTTGGCCGTCATCGCCAGCACTTCCGCCGGCTCCAGCGCGCGGCTTTTCAAAACCTGATCGAGTCCTAAACCGTCGATGAAATGAAAACTGAGATAAGGCACGCCGCCACATTCGCCGTGGCTTTGCAGCCGGACGATATGCGCGTGCTTGAGTTCCCGCAGAATCCAGGATTCGCGCGCGGCCACCCGCCGTTGCGCGGTCACGGAAATGCTCGCGACCGCGTAAAACACTTTCAGGGCCACGGCGCTTTTGTCGCGCGGATCGCGCGCCAGGTACACGGTCGAATGCTCGCCGCGCCAGATTTCCTTATCAATAATGTAGTCGCCAAACTGCCGCAACAATCGCTGCCGGCCTGTGGCATACATATCGGCACTGCTCATGGAATCTTTTTAACAGGATGCGCCCGAGGGGCAACCGGCCTTTCCCTCTCCCTGGAAGGCAGAGGGAACGGATCTATTCGAATTCCTGGCGGCTGATGGTGAGATGGTGTTTGAATTTCGCGTCGTCGGTCACGGGAAAATCGGAGCGCCAGTGCGCCCCGCGCGATTCTTCCCGCTTCAGCGCCGTGCGTAAAATCAGCTGCGCGCACGCCAGCATGTTCTGCAATTCCAGCCCGGCGACCGAGGTGAACTCTTCGGCGTAAACATATTTCTGCCAGAAATCGAGCATCTGCAAGGCGCTGCCCATCGTCTCGGCCTCGCGCACCAACCCCGCCGAACGGCTCACGAGGCTGCGCAGCGAATTGCGCACGTCGGTCACGTCCAGTGGCAGATTGTCTTTCGGCAACACCGGACGCACCCACTTATCCGGAAACGTCGGCTGCGATCCGGCCGCCAATTGGATCGCCTGCTTGCCGGCTTCATGACCGAATACGAGGCCATCCAATAAAGAATTAGAGGCGAGCCGGTTGGCGCCATGCACGCCCACGCTGGCCACTTCGCCCGCCGCAAGAAGGCGTTTCACATCGGTGCGCGTCAGCATGTCCGTGCGAATTCCGCCCATCATGTAATGGCACGCGGGCCGAACGGGGATGCGGTCCTTGGTCGGATCGAGACGGTACTGCGCCAGCGTCTTGACCAGATTCGGAAAGCGCGTGCGGATCATCTCGGGATCCAGATGCGCCATCGATATGAACATGTTGGTCGCGCCGGTTTTGGCCATCTCGTTGAAGATGCCGCGCGCGACAATATCGCGCGGCGCCAGTTCAGCGCGTTCATGCGCACCGACCATGAACCGTTCGCCTTTGTAATTGATGAGATGGCCGCCTTCACCGCGGACGGCTTCAGTGATCAGATGCCGTTTCGCACCGGCCAGGTACAGCGACGTGGGATGAAACTGGACAAACTCCATGTCTTGCAGCGTCGCGCCGGCCCGGAATGCGATCGCCATCCCGTCACCGGTGGCGACGTCGGGGTTGGTTGTCTCGCGGTAAATCTGGCCCAATCCGCCTGAGGCCATGATGGTTGCTTTGGCTTCTATTTTCTGAAATTTCCCGCTCTTCACGTCGAGCGCCACGACGCCGTAACAGACGCCGTTTTTATGGAGAAGATCGACGGCGAAATTGTCTTCCAGGATCGTGATATTGGGATGATTGCGAATGCGCGAGATCAGGCTATTTTCAATGGCCCGGCCCGTCGCGTCGCCTTCCGCATGAATCACACGGTGATGCGAATGCCCGCCTTCAAGCGTGAACGCGATCTCCCCGTTCTCACGATCAAACGGCGTTCCCCACGCGATTAATTCTTTGACGCGCACGGGACCTTCCGTCACCAATTTACGAACAGCGTCCTCATCGCAAAGCCCAGCACCGGCCACGAGCGTGTCCTGCAGATGCCCTTCCGGATCGTCGCTGGGATCAAGCGACACGGCCACGCCGCCTTGCGCGTAATACGTGTTGGACTCTTTAAGTTCACTTTTTGTAACGAGCAGAACCGACGTCTCCTCGGCTGCTACAAGCGCCGCGGATATCGCGGCAATGCCGGAACCGACAATGACGACATCCGGCGAAAAGGACGGAATTCGCCGGAGATCAAGCTCAATGAGATATTGTTCTTTCACGCGATGAAGGCAGTGCCTCTCCTTTATATGGATCACCTTAACGGAATTTTAGATTTGTGTAAAACGCAAACGGAGTCACTGCTGAACTCGGTTGCACATTGTTTCGAATATTTTATCATTCGTCACGTCAGCACTAACAGTTCAACAAGGAACCGGAGGGTTAGCTGTGTCACGAGTCGCCTGTCTTCTTCTCGCTGCCTGCTTTGTTTCATCTCTATCGATCGCGGCTGAAATGCCCGGTGACGTGGGCGCCCAAGTTGCAAAACTGAAAGACGCTGATCCCAAAGTGCGGCAAAAAGCCGTCGCTGAGCTTGGGAAAATGGGTGCAAAAGCCAAGCCCGCGATTCCCGCCATCCTCGAACTTCAGAACGATAAGACCACGTGGGTGATGACCAAGAGCCTCATGGCGCTGAAGGATATCGGCGCGGACGAGTCGGTCGCCAAGGCCATCAAACCGCAGCTCGCGAAGTTCCCCGACATTCGTTCGCTCGCCGTGGATATTTACGTGAGCATGGGAGACAAGGCCACTCCGACGCTGATCGAAGCGCTAAAAGACGAGACCACCGCGGAGGGCGCCTGCGAAGCGCTGGTGCAACTGGGCGCCGCCGGAAAAGCCGCCGTTCCCGCGCTAACCGATGTCAGCACGAAGCATAAATCCAAGCCCGTTCGCGACGTGGCGATGAAAGCGATCAAAGCGGTATCGAAGTAAAGCGTCAATAATTTAGACCCTATCGCGCGCACGTTCCTGAACCCTGGGCGTGCGCGGCGTTGTTTTGTGTGCTTCAATTCGCTCCCAGCGGTGTACTTTTTAACATCCATCATCAAAAGGAATTCTTCGATGCGCCGCGCTCACTTTGCATTCTCCGCGTTGTTCGCCGCTGTTGTCCTCTGCTCGCTTGCGCAGGCGGGGACCGTGTTGAAAGTCACGCCCGACCACGAGAATGGAGTCTACGATCCCGGCCAGACGGTTGCCTGGACCGTGAACGTCAGCGCCGACAAGAAGCCGCTCGCGGGGAAAATCAGATACCAGGTCAGGTTGGGTGGACTCGATGAGATCGGCAAGGGCGAAGCCGATTTGGTGGAAGGAAAAGCCATCGTGACCGGCACGCGCGGCGATCCCGGCGCGCTGCTCATGGAAGTGAAATTCAAAGGGGAAGGCGATGCCAAAGAGACTGTCTCGCACGGCGGCGCCGTTTTCGCTCCGGACAAAATTGCACCGTCCGCTCCGCCGCCGGATGACTTCGACAAATTCTGGGCCGACAAGATCGCCGCGCTGAACGCGATCCCGATGAACGTGCAGCTCACGCCGGTGGATATCGGCAGCAAAGACGTCGAGTACTTCAAGATCACGATGGACAACATCAACGGCACGAAGATCCACGGACAGATTGCGAAGCCGGCGGGGAAGACCGAGAATCTTCCGGCGATGCTGCAGGTTCAGTGGGCGGGGGTTTACAAATTGGAACGCGGCTGGGTTGTTGATCAGGCCAAGAACGGCTGGCTGGCGATGAACATTGAAGCGCACGATCTGCCGATCGATGAGAAGCCCGAATTCTACAAAGCAAAAAGTGAAAATGAGCTCAAGGATTATCCCGGCATCGGCAACGACGACCGCGAGAGCGCGTACTTCCTGCGCATGTTTCTCTCTTGCTACCGCGCGGTGGATTACCTGACGCAGCGCCCGGAGTGGAACAAGAAAACCGTGCTCGTCCACGGCGGCAGCCAGGGCGGGTATCAGGCCATCGTCACCGCCGGCATGCATCCGGCCGTCACGGCGTTTGCCGCAAGTGTTCCCGCGGGCTGCGATCACACCGGCAAGCAGGCCAAGCGCGCGCCGGGCTGGCCCAACTGGGCGAGCCGCACGTGGCAAAAAAAAGATTACAACAAGATGATTGAGACCAGCCGCTATTTCGACGCCATGAATTTCGCCGGAAAGATTAAATGTCCCGGCATCATCGGCATCGGCTTGATTGACCTCGTCTGCCCGCCGGAAGGCGCGTTCGCGACCTGCAACAAACTACAGGGCGCCAAGAAAGTGGTCATCCTGCCCCGCTCCGGCCACGGCGCCGACGGCGACGGCCAGGGCGCGTACCACGCGGTCTTCGGGCCGTTTGTGAATGAGCATAAGGCGAAGTAATGTACCGCAAACTTCCAGCCTGCACGTATCGTCGCGCAGGCTTCTAGCCTGCGAGTTTCAGTGACCGGGAGTCTCGCCGGAATTTGAATCTGTCCGTAGTCCATCGTTGTTCGTAGGCCCCAACCGGGGCGACTTGTGATAGCTAAAGGCAACGTGTTTTAACTCGCAGGCTTGAAGCCTGCGCGACGGCTACGCGTGATGATAGGGCTCGCCGTTCTGGATGGTTCTGGCGCGGTAGAGTTGTTCCAGGATGACGGCGCGGCAGAGTTCGTGCGGCAGCGTCATCTTGGAGAGCGAAAAAAGTGTGCCGCGTTTGCGCACGTCATCGCTGAGGCCGTACGCACCGCCGAGCACCAGCATTAGCCGCTTGGTCGAACGCAGTTCGTGCTGCTTGAGAAGATCACAGAGTTCGCGCGAGGTTTGCTGAGTGCCGCGTTCGTCGAGCACCAAGACGTGATCGTTGGGTTCGAGCGCCGCCAGCAGTCGGGCGCTTTCCTGAGCGACGGATTGTTCGGGCGAGGCGCTCTCGGCGGCTTTGACTTCTTTTACTTCGGCCGCTCCATAGCGGGCCAGCCGTCCGAGATATTCCTCGCAGACTTCGCGCAGCGCTTTGCTGCGCATTTTGCCGACGGCGAGAAGAACGATTTTCATGATGGTTGAGTTTTACCGCGTCACTTTCCGCGGGCTGAGCCGACCCCGGCAGACAGGAATGTCTGCGCCAACCATGCAGGCAACGCCTGAGTGCGCTGCCGCCGAAAACAAATCACAACGGGCAACTGACAACTGACTACGAACCAATGACTACTTCAGCTTCAGAACTTTGAGCGCTTTTTTGATGTCGGAGACGCGCAGAATCAAAATGCCGCCGGCTTCTTCAGTGGTGCCGTAGGCGTATTCGATGTTCACTTTGTTTTTCGAAAGCGTCTTCGCGATATTGGCCAGCTGTCCCGGCTTATCGGGGAGCGTCAGAGCGAGAACTTCGGTCTCCACGACCAGCACGCCGGCATCTTCCAGAATCTCGGCGGCCTTGCGCGGATCGCTCGTGATCAGACGCACGACGGCGTGGTCGACGGTGTCGGAGACGCTCATTCCCTGGATGTTGATTTTCTTCTCCGAGAACGTCTCGCACAGGCGCGCTAAGACTCCCGGTTTGTTCTCAAGAAAAATGGACAACTGTTTTACGACTGGCATGTTCGTTCCCCTCCGGCTCGATCGCCGCATCAGTTACGCGTTCTGTTTTACTTTAACCTTGCTGCTCTTTGGCAGCGCTGACTTTTTCCGCTTTCCGGCGCCTTGAACCTGGATGTCATTTTCCACCGAGCGCACGCCGCATTGCATGCGGGCGAGTTCTTCCGCCAACGTGCGGTCGAGGATGCTGGGCACTTCTCCGCGCAGCACGATGACGCCGTCAGCGCATGAAATCGTAATCCCCTGCGTCTCGAATTCCTCGCAATACGCCAGCGCGCAGCGCACGGCCCGCGTGGCGGCCTCATCGGAAATCTCGTCGAGCGGATCGACCGTCAGCGAATTAACCACTTGGGTCACGCCGCGGCAGTGACTGGCCACGTTTTCCGCCATGAAACGTTCTTCGGCCGTGCGCACGTAGCCATTGAGCGTGGCGATTCCCTTTCGCACCCGCACAACCGCCGTGCCAAGCGGCAGTTCCGAATGCGCATCCAGCGCGTTGCGGATGTGCATGGCGATATTGCGGTCGGCAATGCTCTCGGCGGGCTGCACGCGGATGAGGTCTTTGAGCGCGCGCACGCCTTCCAGCCCCATGACAAAGCGGTGCATGCGTTCTTTTTCGCGGTACGTCTGCGCGCGGCCTTTCAGCGTGACAAAGCCGCCGCGAACGATGACGGAAATTTTGGAACCGTCGTCCGGCTTCAAACGGGCGGTTATAATCTGGTGAATCTGCCGGTCAAGGGGCCGACTTTGGATCGTGGCGTCAGTTGAATCACTGGGCATGGCTTACCTCCACGCACAGTGATAGCTGAAAATTTTAATCTTGTCCAACGACTCGCCTGAGTCACGGATTTTTTTTAACGCGAAGAAGCGAAGATCAAACAAAGGCGAGGGTTTACTCTTTGAGATCTTTTCTCTGGACCCACGTGCGGTCGGCTGGATTCTCGACCCAGTGCCCGGGAGCCGAGGCCTGGCGCCTGGACTTTGCAAACACTGCGGCCACGGAAGTGAGATCGGTCTCCTTCAATGCGCCGGCCAGAATCACTTCCCGAAAGAAGGCGTAGCGGTCTTCGTTTTCGGCGACGACCAGATCGCGCACTTCTTTTTTATCCGCCAGCCCGAGCGCTCCGGCATCGCGCTGCTTCAACAATCCGGTGGATTCCTCGCCGATGACGCCGCTGCTTTTCCACTGATCGACCTTGGCTTCCCGGCCGCTCATGCGCGCCTGCAGTTTTTCAATGGAGGGATTTTTCACCGTGAGGTCGAGCTCGGCGGCAAAAAGAGATACCGAGATGAGAAGCGCGGTGAGTGTGGCAAGCAGTTTCATCGTTCGTACCCTCAAGAGAGTGTTCTTTCATAAGACGTATCGGCGGGTGCGGCATTCAACTGTTGCAGTCTATTGTGTCGCCCCTCTAAGGGGCGTTGTGAATCGGGATTACGTCCCCGGCAGATCCGTTATTGGAGCCACTATCGCGTGCGGCACTCTCTGAGTTCAAAGCTGGAATTGATCGGAACAAATGGGGATATAAATCTGTGAGAAATTGCAGATCCTCTGTTCGGTAAATTGGAACGCCTTTTCGGAAACCGACGGGTACCGGGGTACAGCTATTTTTTTCCATAACGTCACAGCTCCAGCTTATCGAACTGTTCGGCGAGCTTTTCGACTTTGTCGGCGCCGGCGGGGCGGCGGCCGGCTTTGATCAGTTCGCGGTCGCGTTCCAGAGCGGCCTGATGGCGGCCTTTGGGTTTGCCGAAAATGCTGGATAGATCGAGCTTGATTTCGCCGCGGTCGCCGTTTCCGTCAGCGCCGGCGATGGTCTGGTTGGTCGCGTACTTTGGAAAAATGATCGCGCCAACAGGGCAGACGCGCGAACAGGCGGGGCAGTCGAGACGGCATTGATCCTGGGCGGCAACGCGCAGCGTGGCGGCGTGATCGACGCTGTAGACGCCGAAAAGACAAAAATCCATGCACTCCATACAGTTGGTGCACTGATCGTAATCGATGACCGGATACCAGCGCGGCGAGAGCGCCGCGTCTTCCGGAGGCGACAATTCCTTTTCGGCCAGTTCGCCGCGCTGTTTGGCGGTCAGTTCGCTCTGGCCTTTGCCTTCGGCCTTGGGCGGCACGGGAACGACGGCGCTGGCTTTGCCGGCCAGAATGTCTTTTACTTTTGCGGCGATGGCTTCCGGCTTGGCCTCCCGCACGTCGATGCAATGCATTTTTCGCGTGCGGCCGTTCACTTCCAGATTTTGCCGCGCCAGAATCCATTTGGATGCGCGCGGGTAATGCCAGCCGATGAAAATCACATCGCCGCTCAGGCTGCGCAGATAGGCCACGCCGGGGTCGTCGTCGTGCATGTCGTAAACGGAATCGACGGCGGTGAAATTGAGGTTTGCTTTTTCGAATTCGATGCTGATCGCGGTGAATTTCGCCGCATTCGCATCGAGCTGTTCCTTCGGGACGCGCGACAGCAGGACCGTGGCGGTCTGCGGCTTGGGCGGAGAGAGCAGATCAAGCAAGGCCATCATGAATTCCTGAAAATGATTTCTCGAACAACAGAAACGAGCAGGCTGGAAGCCTGCGGTACAAGGTCATGAACGGCGAATGTAAATCCACCACGTCTCATCGTCCGGAATGGCGCTCTCGATGATGCGGACCACTTCCAAGCCGGGACGATCGGCCACGGCATAGGGTACTTCGAACTTCGAACCCGGCCAGTCGCCCACGACTTCCAATACTTCGCCCGGCGACATTTGCGTGCTGCGTTCCAGGCTTTTGAGCGCCGGCATCGGACAGGTCATGCCGCGCGCATCGAAATGCTGCGTGACTTGAAAACTGTTGCCATCGTCATCCACTTGATGGAGATGGAAGGGACCTTCAGCCTCTTTTTTTACAGGCATCGCGGGAGCGCTCATGGCTTAAACAATCTCTTTTCTCGGCTTGGG
>Ga0163144_10006448_pt1 | contig 25891 bp, 20 predicted proteins | sample OliLak19BULKMAT1_FD_123175 | JGI IMG/M metagenome (GOLD analysis project Ga0163144, IMG submission 123175) | Freshwater microbial mat bacterial communities from Lake Vanda, McMurdo Dry Valleys, Antarctica - Oligotrophic Lake LV.19.BULKMAT1 | ecosystem: Environmental > Aquatic > Freshwater >...
ATGCTCGAACACCCACAGGCCCAGCCACGGCGCCACCGCCACGGCGAGGATGCTGGCGAAGCCTGAGTAGCCCAACCCCTCGGCCCGCCGCGACTTCGGAACGATGTCGAGGATGTAGGCGCTCGAGGACGACAGTAGCCCCGACCAGAACACGCCGTGGACGAGCACCAGTCCCAGGATGATGTGGTACGACGGCGCGATCGCGTACAGCAGTGAGAACACGGTAATGACGAGGCTCGCGACGATCAGAATCTTGCGCTTACCCAGGCGGTCGCCCATTGCTCCCGTGAACGGCGCTGACGCCGCCGAGGCGTAAGTCAGGAAGCCGAGGAAGAGCCCGGCTTCACTGCCCGTGCCACCGAGCGCGAGGATGTGGAACGGCGCGACCGGCAGCAACTGAAACGCCGACATGAAGACCGTGAAGCTGTAGCTGCACATCAAGAAGAAGCGCGGCGTGAACAGCGGCTCTTGTTGCCCGATCGCAGCCGTCACAACATCTGCGACATCTGTGTCATCTGCGGCGCTATCTGAGTTGGAGGACAAGCTTGCCAATGTGCGTCCCGGCCTCCATGAGCCGGTGGGCGTCGGCGGCCTGGGCCAGCGGAAACACCTGGTGAATGATCGGCCGCACCGTGCGCGCTTCGAGCAGCGGCCAGACGCGCTGGCGCAACTGCTGCGCGATCACGCCTTTCTGTGCCGGCGAACGCGGACGCAGAGTCGAGCCCGTGATCCACAGGCGCTTGCGCATCATCACCGAGAAATCGAGCTCGGCCTTCGCGCTCTTCAGGAAGGCGATTTGCACCAACCGCCCTTCGACGGCCAACGCCTCGAGGTTGCGCGCGATGTAGTCGCCGCCGACGATGTCGAGCACGACCTGGACGCCCAGGCCGTCGGTCGCGGCCTTGGTGGCGGCCACCCAATCGATGGCCTTGTAGTTGAAGGCATGCGCGGCGCCCAGCTTGATCGTCGCTTCGCACTTCTCGTCGCTGCCGGCTGTGGTCAGGACGTGCGCGCCGAAGGCGTGGGCCAGCTGGATGGCGGTCGTGCCAATGCCGCTGGTGCCGCCGTGAATCAGGATCGACTCGCCGCGCGTCAGCTCGCCACGCTCGAACACGTTGGTCCAGACGGTGAAATAGGTTTCGGGAATCGCCGCGGCCTCGACCATGGAGAGCCCGCGCGGAATCGGCAGGCATTGCTCCTGCGGCACGTTCACCCGCTCGGCGTAGCCGCCGCCGGCCACCAGGGCACAGACCTCATCGCCCCCCGCGAATCCCGACACACCGGAGCCGAGGGCCGAGATGGTGCCGGCCACTTCGAGACCAGGCAAGTCTGACGCGCCCGGCGGCGGCGGGTACTTGCCGAGACGCTGAATGACGTCGGGGCGATTGACTCCTGCGGCGGCGACGTCGATCAGTACTTCACCTGGCCCGGCGACCGGATCAGGCCTTTCGGCGAGCTTCAGGACGTCTGGCGGGCCGAATCGTGAGATTTCAATGACACGCATAGTCAAACGCAAACACGAAGAGCACGAAGACCACGAAGGCAAGTCCTCATTTCAGTCCCGACGGCAGTCGAGGCGACGACAGCAGCGCCGCGAACTCGGCCCATTGCTTCGGCACCGACGCGCCTTTGCCGGTCTTGCGCGTGAGGTAGGCGCGAATCAGGTCCTTACCCAGGTTGTAGTTGATCACGTAGCTGCGGTACTGATCGATAAACTTGACGCGCTGCTCGGCGCGGGGCTTCGTATACAGCGCGTACTTCTCAAGCCAGGCCGCCGCACCGGCGCGATCGAGGGTGCCGTCAAGGTAGCGGCGGGCGGCCTCGTTGCCCGCATACGACAGGCGGTCGACCAGCGCCAGCACGTCGTAGTAGTCCTGCACGCGCCTGGCGTCGAGGCCGGCGAGCGGAAAGAGCACCTCTTTCTCGAAGGTGATGCGTTCGGCCAGCGAGAACGCGACCTCGATGCCGTAGTTGGCCGTGCCCTCGGCAATCAGGGACTGCGGCGAGAACAGCGGGTAGACGGTGTATTCAATCCAGCCGCGATCGCGAACCAGGTTCTTCTCGAGCAGCACGTTGTAGACGTGATGCCCGGGATAGCCCTCGTGGCACGCCAGGTCAATGGCGCGATCGATGTAGATCGGCAGGTCGGTGTTGACCTGGATCAGGCTCTTGTAACCGCCCTGATACCAGTTGTAGCCGCTCCACGATTTACCCGTCACGTACTCGACGGTGAACCGCTCCTCCACCGGTAACTCGACATGTGCCAGCGTCCGGTCGCGGCAGGCGCGAATGGCTTCGCGGAACACGCGATCAACGCGGGCGGTGGGGATGACGAAGGCCTGCTTGAAGCGGTCGTACCGCTCGATCAGCGTGCCGTCACCAGGCAAGCGCGCCTCGAGTTGCTTCAGCACCGCGTCGAACGCGGCTTCGGTCTGCGTCGGGGCGACGGCGTCATAGAGGGCGCGTGATTCTTCGTCGAAGGTCAGGCGCGTGCCCTGCAGCATCGAGACGCGCGCCCGCAGTGCCGACATCTGGCGGGTCAGGTAGTGCCGGCGCAGGGTCCATAGCTCGGCGTCGCGAGGCACCGGCGATGTGGCCGTGACTGCGGCAATGTCCTTCTCCAGCGCCTCGGCCTGCTGATCGATGGCCGCGAGCGGCAGCTTCGCCGCCTCCGCGGCCTTGCGCCACTCGGCGGGGCCATAGAACGCATCGACATAGTCGGCGTCGTGCTGCCCGACCGCGAGTACCAGCTTGACGTAGCGCTCGGCCACGTTGCGCATGGGGTCGACTGGCGTCTGGGCGGTGAGCATCACGGGCACTCCGGCAAGGGCCAACAGCAGCAAGGTTCTATTTCGCATAGCGGGATCCAATGGTGGGAATCAGGTAGTTGCGAAACGCGCGGGTGAAATCGTACGCTGGCGCAAAGCGCCAGTCCCGACGGGCGGCGCTGTCGTCTACATCCTCGGGCCAGGAGTCGACAATGCCCTGCCGCTTGGTGTCGTTCTGCCAGGTGATGTCAGCGCCGGGAAACGCGCGAACCACTTCCTGCCGCACTTCTTCGGCCGAGGGATTGAACGCCGCCAGGTTGTAGGCCGTGCGCGTGAGGGCCGCCTTCGGTGCGGCGGCCAGCCGCAGCAAGGCTGCCACGCCGTCGGGCATGGCCATGAACGGAATGCGCGTGTCGGGCCGGACGAAGCAGGCATAGGGCTCGCCCTTCGCGGCGGCATGAATCATCTCGGGCGCGTAGTCCGAGGTGCCGCCCGAGGGCACGGTCAGCGCGGAGATCAACCCCGGGAAGCGCACGCAGCGAAAATCCACGCGACCCGACTGCGGTTCCGCAGCGAGCTGCTTGTAGAACTTCGCGTAGTAGCGTCCCAGTTGCTCGCAGTACAGCTTGTTGCAGCCATACATGGTCGAGGGGGTGTTGAACTCGTCTTCCTTCACGCGGCCGGCCGCGCGCTTGGTGGCGAGATCGGGCAGCCCGTAGGCCGCGATGGACGAGGGATACAGAAACGTGACGGGACGACCGTGCGACTCGGCCTCGCGCTGCGAGAACTCGAGCAGGTTCAGCGTGCCTTCGACGTTCACCTGGTGAGCGGTGGTCGGCGTGAACTCCGAGCGCGTCGAGAGCAACGCGGCCAGGTGATAGACGGTTTCGACCTCGAACTCCGACAGCACCCGCTCGAGCAGCGACTTATCCGTGATCGAGCCGGTGAACTCGCGCTGCACCTGCTTGGCCAACGACGGTTCCAGGGGGTTCACGTCCAGCGTGATCACCCGCTGCGCGCCAGACTCGGCGAGGTGCGCGATCAGTCCGTGACCAATTTCTCCACCGGCACCCGTAATCAACACGACCGGCTTACGAATCAAGACGACTCTCCCGTGACGGCTGGCAAATAGACGCGAAAACTGGCGCCGCGCCCGCGTTCGCTGACCACCGAGATGGCACCGCCGGTTTGCCGGATGATGCCGTAGACGGTCGCCAGGCCCAGGCCCGTGCCCCGCCCGGTTTCCTTGGTGGTGAAAAAGGGTTCAAAGATGCGCGCCTGCGTGGCCTGGTCCATGCCGATGCCATTGTCGCTGACCGCGAGCAGCACGAACCGGCCCGGCGCCAGGCCGGCCTGCGACATTTCCGGCGAGTGGGCCTCGAGACGGACGTTCGCCGTCTGCACCGTGATCAGGCCGCCGTTCGGCATGGCATCGCGCGCGTTGACGATCAGGTTGAGCAACACCTGCTCGATTTGCGCCGGGTCGGCCAGCACCTGCGACACGCTGGGCGCCAGCTCCTGCTGCAACTGGACAGCGGTGCCAATCAGCCGCCGCGCCATGCGCGACACGCTCGACACGATCTCGTTGATGTCGAGCGCGACCGGCTGCAGCACCTGCTTGCGGCTGAACGCCAGCAACTGGCGCGTCAGGGAGGCCGCGCGATCGGCGGCGTGCAGGATCTCATCGACCTCTGCCGCCATCGCCGGATCCTTGGCGACCCGATGCGACATCAGCTCGGCGTTGCCGCGAATGGCGGTCAGCAGGTTGTTGAAGTCGTGCGCGATGCCGCCAGCGAGCCGGCCGACCGCTTCCATCTTCTGTGCCTGGCGCAGCTGATCCTCAAGCTTGACGCGATCGCTGATGTCGATCACCGTCGCGAGAATGGCGGGCTGGCCGCCGAACTCGGTCACCGAGCAGAACGCCTCAGCCTGGACCACGCCGGCGTCCTTGCGCAGGCCGCGCAGGGTGAGCTGGACATTGGCGTGGTCCTCGCCGTTGAGGCGCGACAACTGATCGATCACCAGTGCCCGATCCTGCTCGTGCAACAGCGCGTAGGCCCACGGCAGGTCGAGCAGCTCCTGCGGCGCGTAGCCCAGGATGTCGGCGCCCTTCGGATTGACGTAGACCAGCTTGTCGTTCTGCACGATGTAGACGCCGACCAGCGACTGCTCCACCAGGCCGCGGTACTTGGCCTCGGCGGCCCGCAGTGCCGCTTCGGCGCGGCGCCGTTCGGTGATGTCGCGGGCCACGGCCTGCATGCCGGTGTAGTGGCCTTTCGCGTCGAACACCAACCAGGCGTTCTGGCCCAGCCACACGTCCTGTCCAGACTTGGTCACGCCGGGGAACTCCACGTAGGAATTCAACACGCCCTGGCTGGTCTGCTGGTAATAGTGCTGCAGGATGGTGGGGCGATAGTCGGCGCGGATGAACTCGGTGAAGCGGCGGCCGATCACTTCGTCGTTGGGATAACCAAACACTCGCAGCGTCTCGGGGTTGACGAAGCGGAAGTAGCCTTCCGCATCGGCCTCGAAAATGATGTCCGCGGCGGCGTCGAACAGGTGGCGGTAGCGGTCTTCGGTCACCCGCAGCGCCTCTTCGGTGGCCGTGCGCTCGGTGACATCGCGGTAGTGCACGACGATGGCGGCGACCGCGGGTTCGCTGAGCAGATTGCGGGCCACGCCCTCGGTCCAGCGGACGCTGCCATCCCGATGCCGGCAGCGAAACACGCCGGTCTTCGGCGAGGCCGGGTGGTCGAAGAGTTCGCTGACCAGGGCGGACCACGCCTCGTGGTCCTGCGGTTCGACCAGGTCGCGAACCCGCAGGCCGAGCACGTCCTCGGGCGCATAGCCCAGCACGGCGGTCGTCGCGGGGTTAGCCCACTGAATCAAGCCGCCGATGTCCACCAGCACCACGGCGTCGACGCTGAAATTGATCAGGGCGGCGAGTTGCTCGACACTGGGTGCGTCGCTCACCGTCCGCTCCGCGAAGGCATGTCCTTATTCTAGGCCACAGATTCACACCGATTGACACAGATAGTCGGAAGCACTGCCAGCCGGACACGCCGCCAGCAGGCTACCAGAGCGCGGCTTTCATCTCGGCGATGGCAATTTCCACCTGGCCCAGTTCGGCCAGAATCCGCTCCACTTCGGCCAGGGTAGCCGTCAGCGCCTCGGTCGACGGGGCGCTCCCGCGCTTCACCTCCCACGCCAAGTCACGCGTGGTCTCGGCGCAGGCCCGGCACACCTGCAGAGTGTGCTCGTGGGCGTCGATCAGCCGCCGCACTTCCTGTTGTTCGTCTGGAGTCACCGGCGCCGCCTAGGTGCGATCCGGATCCGGACGCCAGGTCCGAATCGAAGCCTTGATGTCTTTGGGAGCCAGGTTCTCGCGCGCCGCACGCTCAAGCAGCGCCCCCAGCTCATCGTCCGACGCAAAGCGCAACGCGGCGATCTGCTTCTTCGACAGCTTGGTCAGTTGGGCGTCCTGGCCGGCCGACAACAGCTCGGCGCAGCGGACCTTCATCTCGAGCATGATGATGCGATCCTGCAGCGCGACGGTGTAGGTGCGTGACATCGCGACCAGCACGAACACCGCCATCGCCAGGGCCATGAAGGCGAGCGCCTCGGTGTGCCAGCCCAGGTGCAGATGGCCGTAGAGCAAGCCCAGCGCCAGCAGCGTCATGCCGCTGGCGATGTAGGTGGGCACCGGATGGTGCACGTGACTCTCGTAACTCTGCTCCGCCATCTACTTCAGCTTTCCTTCAATCTCTTCGTAGACCTTGCGCACGGCAATGGGCCCCTGCTGCTCAGCGATGAACCAGTCTTTGTAGGCTCCCCAGTTCGCCTGCTTCGCGGCATCCTCCGCCGACAGTCCCAGCTGGTGCAGGCGGTTCACCTCGGCGATCACCGCGCGCATGGCCTTCTGGTACTCCACCAGCTCTTCGCGCGATACCTTCGGCTCCTCGATGAAGCCGTGCCCAGGCACGAAGCGGTCTACGTCCATCGCCAAGGCCTTGTCGATCACGCTCACCCACTCGGTGGGATAGGCCGAGCGCATGGCCGGGAACACGCGATTGAGGTAGACCTCGCTCATGAACAGAATTTTCTGCTTCGGCAAGTAGACGAGCAGGTCGCCGCCGGTGTGTGCGCGGCCGGCGAAGATGGTCTGCACTTCGATGCCACCGACGTTAATCGTCTGCGTGTCACTGGTCATCGCCGGCGCGTCCAGCTTCATCGCCGCCTTTGACGCCTCCGTGACGACGTAGGTTATGTCTTTGGGCAACACGGAATTGCCGGCGGTGTGATCGCCGTGGTCAGACCCGACGATGTACCACTTCACCGGCTTCGGCGTGACCTTGGCGATGGCGTCCAGCAGCTTCTGGGTCGCGGCGGGACTGCCCTGGCCGTCGGCGAGCAACACGCCATCGGTGCCGACCACGAACAGCGAGACGGTCGTCATGCCGGCGCTGTGGAAGTCTTCGTAGCCGTAGACGTGGTCGGTGATCTTGACGGTGCGGGGGAACTCGGCGCGGCTCAGGCCGCGCTTGATGGGATCGGCCGTCCGCACCTGCTCGACCTGAGCGAGGCGCCCGAAAGCGGTCGCCGAGTCGAAGGGCGCGGCGGACACCGCCACCACGCCCAGCACGGCCAGCAACGCGAAAGCGACTGTCTTGAAGCGCATGGAGCGTAATGGTACCACGCCGTTGGTCGGAGACCATCGGACCACCGCCAGACGACTTGACGTTGTGACGTTATGGCGTCATTCTGTCAGCATGAGCCTGACCAAGCGCGCCACCATCTACCTCGACCCCGATCTCCATCGAGCGGTTCGCATGAAGGCCGTCGAGAGTGAGAAGTCTGTTTCCGATCTCGTGAACGCTGCGCTCCGGCAAAGCCTCGCTGAGGACGCGGACGATCTCGCTGCATTTCGTACTCGGGCCACCGAACCACGACTTGATTTCGAGGCGTTCGTGAAGGGCCTCCGGCGTCGTGGCAAGCTATAAGCTGCTCATCACATCGTCCGCCGGCAAGGACCTCGAGGCCCTGCCAAAGCAGGACCGTCGTCGGATTGTCGCAAAGATCATGACTCTGTCGAGCGACCCGAGACCGCTGGGTTGCGAGAAACTCGCGGGGCGCGAACAATATCGCCTGCGACAGGGGAACTATCGCATTCTGTACGAGATTCAGGATCTGAATCTGATCGTTGTTGTCGTCAGGGTCGGTCATCGTCGCGACGTGTACCGGTAGCGGTCAGGTGTCATCGGCTACGGGCGGCTGAGGCTCTTGCTGTAGATTCCAGACCGATCGAAGCAGCAAGGGCGTCGATCCCCGGCTGATAGCGTTGAAATGGCCACCTCGATCCGCTTCGCGCGAGGGTTGTGCTCGCGGATCAAACTGGGCACTACCGCTTGCACAGGCCCTTCGGCGCTCGCTACCCGTGGAGCAGGTCGGTCCTGGCTCGTCGGTCCGTTCGCTGGCCTGGGGACACCGGCGCGAACTCGCCTGACCAAAGGCCGGAGACACTGCTGACAGCAGCCACGCGGCCGCCGACAAGTGCAGCCGCGTCTTAAACCGCTCCTCAGCAAGCATCGACCACGACTTGCGTCTTCGTGCGATCACAATTCCCTGCGCATCAGCAGGCCCGGGCCGAACCGGGTCTGCTCAGTTCCAACCAGCTCGAATCCGGACGCGGTGTAGAACCCCTCTGCATGCGGGTTTCCGACGACGCAAAGGGCGGCCGAGCCACGCCGGCGCGCCGCATCAACGCAATGATCAAGTAGCCCCCTGCCATATCCTCGGCGCCAGAGGCTCGGCTCAACAAACAGCGCGTCTAGCTCAGAATCTCCGTCACTACGCGTCAGAATGGCGGCGAACCCGACGATGGCACCAGAACACTCGGCAACGAAGACAAGACCGCCCGCGATCTGCGCGAGCGGAATCTCGATCGCGTCCGGGTGCCGACGGCATAGCTGCGTTTCGCAATCATCCGCGACTCCTTCGTGTGGGCAAGAGGCGGGTCTGAAGACCCGCCCCTACGGTCGATGTCGCTTAGCGGCCGTCGATCAAGTCACCCAGCCCGCCGACGCGGTCGAGGATCGAGCCTTCTTCCTTGCGCCAGCCCTTGCTCTGCGGCGCCGCCGAGTAGATGCGGTCGGCCATGCGCGACAGCGGCAGCGACTGCAGCCAGACACGGCCGGGGCCCTGCAGCGTGGCGAAGAAGATACCTTCACCACCGAACAGTGCCGTCTTGATGCCGCCGACGAACTGGATGTCGTAGTTCACGCTAGGCTGCAGCGCGACCAGGCAGCCGGTGTCGACGCGCATGGTCTCGCCGGCACCCAGCTCGAAGTGGTGAATGGTGCCGCCGGCGTGCACGAAGCACAGGCCGTCGCCCTCGAGCTTCTGCATGATGAAGCCCTCGCCGCCGAACAGGCCGACGCCCAACTTCTTCTGGAACGCGATACCCACCGACACGCCGCGGGCGGCGCACAGGAACGAATCTTTCTGGCAGACCAGGTGGCCGCCGAGCGCCCGGAGGTCCATCGGGATGATCTTGCCGGGATACGGCGCGCCGAACGCGACCTTGTGCTTGCCCTGGCCCTGGTTGCTGAACACGGTCATGAACAGGCTTTCACCGGTCAGGATGCGCTTGCCGGCGCCGAGCAGCGCGTCCATCACGCCCTTCGACTGCTTCTGGCTGCCGTCGCCGAAGATGGTCTCCATCTGGATGCCGCTGGTCATGTACATCATGGCGCCGGCCTCGGCGACCGCGCCTTCACCTGGATCGAGCTCCACCTCGACGAACTGCATCTCGTTGCCGTGGATCTCGAAATCAATGTCGTGGGCACGCCGGCCCGGCGGAGGCGGCGGGACAAAGGCGGACTGGCCCGCCGAAGCGGCGCCGGGGCTCTTGACGTAAGCCGCGAAGGCCGTCACGTCCTTGACCGTCTGCCACGCCGACATGCCGGCCGTGAACACCAGCGTCTCGGCGTCGATGCTGCCGTTCTGCAGGTTGGAGATGATCTCGCTCTGCGCGACCGGTCCCACCTGATGGCCACCGATGGCCATGTACCACTGATTCGAGCCGTCCATTTTCTCTCCTTGTTAGCTCCGGCTAAAGCCGGAGGCTACTCCGTATCCGGCTGCGCGTCGATCTTGGCGCTGGTCTCCGCTTCGATCGCCACCACCGCCGCCGGGTCGAGTCCCAGCCGGTGCGCGAGCTGCGCCAGGTAGATGCGTTCGGCGCCGGTCACCACTTCGTCCGCTCGCACGATCGTAAACGCGAGCGTATAGAACTCCTGGCGCGCGGCTGGCTCGGTCACGCCCTGGACGATCTCGGCCAACGGCCGCGACGTCTGGGTCAACTCGGGCTCGATGATCGCGTCAAGTCCGGCTGCCTTGGCCCGCTCCAGGATCAGCGTCCGCTCCAGCGCCGTCAGCTCACCGTCCGCGCGGGATGCCGACACGGCCAACCGAATCAGCTGCAGCACCGGATTCGGCAGATCCGTCGGCAGCACCGGAATCGGCGGCGGCCCGCCTACGCTCGCGCCAGCAACACCGGCGAGCTTCGGCGAGATCTCGCCGTAGCGGCCTTCGGCCGCAGAGGCGGGCACCTGGGGAACATCCTGTCCCTTGACGCTGTCGTAAATACCCCACGCCACGCCGGCCGCCGCCAGCACCGTGCTGGCCGTCAGGAAGCCGCCATTGCCGGTCAGATACTTGGTCGCGCGCCGCGCCCGCTTGCGTCCAGAGCGCCCCATGGCGCCACGTAACACAACGGACAAAATGTCAGCTGGATTGTTGAACACGTCGTTCGTCCCTCAGTGAGGAAAATACTGGCAGAAGGCGGCAAATGTTCCAGTGCTAGATTTGCGTCGATGCAGGCTTCGGCACAGCCTTCTTCGGCGCCTCCGGCGTCCAGTCTTCACCCGGATTGATGAAGCGGTTGGTCTCGAGCTTGTACTGCTTGTCGTAGAGCTGACGATAACGTCCGTCCCGGGCCAGCAGTTCCTCGTGGGTGCCGCGCTCGACGATCTCGCCACCTTCCATGACCAGGATCTGGTTGGCGCTGCGGATGGTCGACAGGCGGTGGGCGATCACGAACGTCGTGCGGCCGGTGCGCAGGGCGTTCAGGCCGTCCTGGATCATCTCTTCGCTCTCGCTGTCGAGGCTCGACGTCGCCTCGTCCAGGATCAGGACCTTGGGCGAGGCCAGGATGGCGCGGGCAATCGACACCCGCTGGCGCTGGCCGCCACTCAGCTTGATGCCGCGCTCGCCGACGATGGTGTCGTAGCCCTCGGGGAACTTGAGGATGAACTCCTCGCAGTGCGCCAGCTTCGCCGCCGCCCTGATCTCCTCGAGCGACGCGCCAGGTGCGGCGTAGCCGATGTTCTGGGCAATGGTGCCGTCGAACAGGAAGTTTTCCTGCAGCACCGACGCCAGTTGCTCGCGGTAATCGCGCAGCGGGATGTCCATCAGGTTCTTGCCATCCACCGAGATGGTGCCCTTGAGGGGCCGGTTAAAGGCCATCACCAGGCCGATCAGCGTGCTCTTGCCCGACCCGCTCGAGCCGACCAGCGCGGTGGTCGTGCCCGGGGCCGCATGGAACGTGACGTTCTTGAGCACCGGGACACCCGGGTTGTACTCAAACCACACATCGTCGAAGCGAATGTCCCCGTCGATCGGTCCCAGCGAGGGCTTGCCGGCATCAGCCTCGTCCTCGGTCTCCATGTTCATGATCTCGCGGATGCGATCGAGACCCGCGAAGGCCTCGGTAATCTGCGTGCCGATGCTGGCGATCGAGATCATCGGCGCGGCCAGCAGGCCGATGAAGAAGATATACATGACGAAGTCGCCGAGCGTCATCTCCTTGGCAAGAATGGCGTTGCCGCCCATCCAAATCATCACGACCCCGACGACGCCGATAATGACCGTGCTGCCCGAGGTGGTCGCCGACACGCCCGTCATCGACTGCGCGATGTTGCGGAACAGCTTGTGGGCGCCGTGCGTGAAGACGATCTCCTCACGCTTCTCGGCGGTGTAGCTTTTGACGATGCGGATGCCGCCGAGCGCCTCGGTCAGGCGGCCGGTGACCTCGGCCTGGATCTTGCCGCGCTCGCGAAACAGCGGCCGCAGCCGCTTGAACGCGTAGGCCATGCCGCCACCAAACAGCGACAGCACGATCGCGGTCACCACGGTCATTTGCCAGTTCAAGTAGAGCAGCACGCCCAGAGCGATGATGGCGGTGAGGACGCCGCCCACCAGCTGCACCAAACCGGTGCCGACCAGGTTGCGGATGCCTTCGGCGTCGCTCATGATGCGCGACAGCAGCACGCCGCTCTGGGTGGAGTCGAAATAGCGCACCGGCAGGCGCATGATCTTCGCCTGCACCTTCTTGCGCATGTCGGTGATGGCGCGCTGGGCGGCCACCCCGAGCGTCTGGCCAAGGAAGAAACTGGTGAAGGCCTGCACCACGGTCGCGCCGCCGGCCGCCAGCGCGATCGGCACCAGTAGCTCGTGCTTCCCCTTCCCAATCACATCGTCGATGACCAACTTCGAGAGCGCTGGCAAGACGATCCCCGACAGCCGGCTGATCAGCATCAGCGTAAGACCAATCGTCAGGCGCCGGCGATGCACCCACACCAGCTCGCGGAACTCGCGCCAGGCCGCGGCCGAGTCGATCTTCTTCTTGGCGGCTGACGGGACCGGATCCGGGCCGGCTGACGAGGTTCGTGCGCTGGAACGTTCGGCTCGTCGCATGCTGGGGGCACCGGATCGGAGAAGGGTCATAGCTAGTTAAGTGCGTACGGGATGGCGAGGGTGAAGGGCGCAATGCGCGCTTCGAAGGTTTCTCCCGATGGCGTCACCATCGTGTAGCTGCCATGCATGGTGCCGACGGGGGTCTTCAGGTTACAGAAGCTGTTGTAGTCGTAACTGGCGCCCGGCGTCAGCACCGGCTTGTCGCCGACGACGCCCTCGCCGCGAACTTCTTCTTCCTCGCCCTCGCTGTTGGTGATCACCCAGTGGCGACTCACCAGTTGCGCGGTCTCGGAGCCGTCATTCGAAATGCGGATGAAGTACGCGAACCAGTACTCGCCGTCTTTCGCCGAACTGCGCTCAGGAAGGAACTTGGGTGTTACCTGCACACGGATGCCGTTGGTCGTCGTGTCGCTCACTAAATGATTATCCCATGGCCTGAGGCTTGAGGGCTTGGAGGCTTGCGTTAATCCAAGTGTCCGCGCTCCGAGTCGCCCATCTGGACCTTGCCGCCCGGGAAGTACTCCGCCCACCGGCTACTCACCTTTGACGCCACGTCAGGGCGGCAGGTTACTTCGGCCGGATACCAGGGCTTCATGCGGGCGTCGATGACCACTGGCGGCTCGTAGGCAATGTGGTTGCGGATGACGCGCTGGGCGGCCGAATGGATGTCGGCGGCCGGCTCGAAGCGCGTGAAGGTGGTCCACAGGAAGTTCATGTCGCTGCGGGTGGCGCGCTCGGGCTCGTCGCTGACCACCACCAGCGGCCAGCCGGCAAACGCCGGGTGGGTCGCGACGCGGCTGGGCGCTTGCGGATCGTCCGCGTAGCTGCGCGTGCCCACGACCAGGCATCCGCCACAGAACACGCGCACGCCGGTCACGTCTGACGGTGGCGGCGTAGCCGGCGCAAAGGTCCGCGGCAAGTCGCGGACCGGGTCGCCGAGGCCGAGCCACACGCCCTTGGAGCCTTCGTTCACCACCGGACCGCTGTAGTCGAGCGAGTCCATGGACAGGTTCGAGAACACGTAGAGGTCGCTGCGCGGATCGGTGCGGGCCAGCACATGCTCGAGCGTGGCGCGGAAGTCCTTCAAATCCACCCGCTGATCGGTCAGCAGGATGAACTTGGTGAGCGACAACTGGCCTTCACCAAGAATGCGGAAGGCGCTCGCCATGGCCTCGCGCTTGTAGCGTTGCTTCACCACGGCCGCCGCGAGCGAGTGGTATCCCGTCTCGCCATACGACCACAACTGCTCCACCGCCGGCATGACCAGCGGGAAGAGCGGCGACAGCAGCTCCTGCAACAGGTCGCCGATGAAAAAGTCTTCCTGCCGCGGCTTGCCCACGACGGTGGCCGGGTAAATCGCGTCCTTGCGGTGCGCGATCTGGCGAACGTCGAACACCGGGTAGTCGTGCTGCAGTGAGTAATAGCCGTAGTGATCGCCGAAGGGCCCCTCGGGCCGGCGCCGTCGCGGCGCCACCTGCCCCATCAGGGCAAACTCGGCGCTCGCAATCAGCGGATGCGGATGGCCGTTCGGCCCAGCCACTTGCGGCAGGCGCTCGCCGGCGATCAGCGACGCCAGCATCAGCTCCGGAACGTTTTCGGGCAACGGCGCGATCGCCGCGAGGATCAGCGCCGGCGGTCCACCCAGGAACACCGTCACGGGCAACGCCTCGTGGCGCGCCTCGGCGCGCGCGTAGTGAAAGCCACCGCCCTTGCCGATTTGCCAGTGCATGCCGGTCGAGGCCTGGTCGTAGACCTGCATGCGGTACATGCCGAGGTTGCTTGCCCCGCCGGAGCCACGCGAAGGCGGGTGCCCCGGCTTCTCGGGATGCTCGGTGTAGACGAGCGGCAACGTCACGAACGGACCGCCGTCATCGGGCCAGCAGGTGATCACCGGCAGTTGATCGAGCCGCACGTCGGACGTCACCACCTCGCGGATCGGGCCCGTGGCCAGCCGTTTCGTACCGACCTTGAGCAGGTCGAGGCCGATGTCGCGCGCGCCCCACAGCTTGGCGGGCGTCGGCGGCAGCACCGTTTCCGCCAGGTGAACGACGCGCTTGATGAAATCCAGCGGCCGCTTGCCGAAGGCCAGCTCGGCCCGCCGCGGGGTGCCGAACAGGTTGGTGGCCAGCGGGAACGCCGCCCCCTTGATGTTGGTGAACAACAAGGCCGGCCCGCCTGCGGCGATCACGCGGCGGTGAATTTCGGCGGCTTCGAGGACAGGATCGACCGGCGCACTGATCTCGATAAGGTCGCGATCGCGGCGGAGGTGGTCCAGGAACGTTCTAAGGTCTGGGAACATCGTAAACAGGCCGTCCACCGATCATAGTCAAGACCGAGCGGATCCGGCCGAGTTCTTCCGGCGCAGCGGTGAACGGGTCGCGCGACAGCACCGCGAGGTCGGCCAGGGCGCCTGGCATGAGGCGCCCCTTGTCCCTGTCTTCAAACTCGCTGACGGCACCGCCCAGCGCGTACGCGGCGATGGCCTGCTCGACGGTCAGGGCTTCGGCGTCACGCGCGCGCTCGGTCGCGAGCCGGATCACCTCAAATCCCTGGAATGCGCCGCCCGATCCCAGCGCCAGGCGAACGCCTGCCGACAGGATCGATCGCAGTGGAGCGCCCATGCGCGGCGACTGGACCACGACCGCGCCAACGCGTACGAGCCCGACGTACCACTCTGCCGGCATGGTAACGAGCTGGTCGAAACGCGGCCGCTTCATCTTCCAGACATCGGCCGCGCCATGCTGCTCAAGAGCCGCCAGGTAGGCCTGCGTCGAGGTTGTGTCGAGACTCGCGATGGCGAGGGGATCCTCGCTGCCGTAGGCCCAGCCGACGGCCTGCCGCAGCCGCTCACCATCCGAGGGGCCCAACACGAATCCCATGCCGCGCACGTCCAACCGCGGTGTCGGCTGCGGCGGAAAGTACGGCCGGCTGTCGCGATTGACCCCAGTCGCGTCCGGCGTGGGCATTCGCACAATCCGGATTCGTAACGGCAGGCCGGCCTCGCGAAATGCATCAACCGTTGCCGCGACCGGCGTCACCGAGAACACCTGCAGCGAGGTCACGCCGTGGGCCAACGCCTCGGCGGCCAGGGTGCGGACGCTGGTCGTGGTGGCTCCGGACCATTCAAGATGCGCATCGTTGAAGCCGGGAACAACGACCCGTCCCGCCAGGTCGATGCGGCGGGCCGATGGCCCGGCCAGCGCCTCAATCGTGGCGCTGTCGCCCACCCCGACCACCCGATCACCCGCGATGGCGAGCGCCTGTGCCCACGGTTGCGCGTCGTTGGCGGTGAACACCTTGCCGTTGAGCAGGACGGTGTCAGCCCGGGGCGGCGCTACGCGGCATCCGCCGAGGGTGACTACCGCCACGACCGCAATCAGCCATCTCATTCGGGACACACCCAGTACATGCCGGGCACCGCCTCGGCGCCACCAGCGCGCTCACACGGACTGGTCTGCACGGTCACGGCCTCTGCACTGTGCCCGTCTACCTGTTCCTGATACGAAGTGATGCGAGCGAGGTCGGTCGATGCGACGATGACACGTTCACCCGCCAGGAACGTGGTCGCGTAGGCGGTCCAATAGTCAGCGCGCGCGTAGCGGATGCCGTTGGTGACGAGATAGGTGGCCAACTCGCGGCGCGAGTTGAAGGGCTCGTCATACAGGTACTCGCGCGCGAGCCGGACGTGACCCGCCACGCTGACCAGCGTCCACGCCAGCATCACACCCGTCAGCAACCAGCGCCAGTGGCGGCGCGGCTCGTAGATCAAGAACAGCGCGACGATCCCGAGACCGACGTAGACCGACAACAAGGCGTACCGGGCGGTCCCGATCTCCACGAAACCGCACCGCGCGATCGCGTATCCCACTCCGGCCTGCAGGCCCACCAGCAGCAGGAAGCTGGCGAAGGCCGCCGGGCCGCGCCAGGGTGGCTCGCGGCGGCGGATGCTGAGCCACAGCACTCGACCAAGGGCCGCCACGAAGACCAATCCCAGTACCGGCCAGAACGCGGGCAGCCCTGGCAGGCTGGTGCGAAGGGCACTGCGAATCCCGAACTCCGTCAGCCGATGGTTATCGGCGCCGAACATGATCCCGAGGTAATTACCAAAGTAGTTGACCAACCCGGGCACGACCGCCCCGGCCGACCAGCACGCTCGACCAACCAGGGCGCGCACATTCTGGTCGGCGCCAAGGGGCCCGGCGACCGTTGACCCCGGGCCGAACGGTGACGAGAACAGGAAGCCGGCACGCACCACCTGCCACACGATCAAGTACCCCACCGCCGCGAGCGCGATCGCCCGCCACCGCTCGGCGGTGATGCGCGGGTCATTGAGCACGGACAGGCCGACGATCGCGGTCAGGCCATAGAGCGTGAACTCGCGATGGAGAAACCCGATGCCGAAGACCACGCCGAAGGCCAGGGGCTGGCCGCGCAACAGCCAGAGGAGCACGATGTAGAAAAATGGCTCCGGGTTGCCGCCCCCGGTCTCGATCAGGGACGCCGCCAACGCCGGGGCTGCCAGTACGAAAAACAGCGACGCCAGCAGCGCCGTAAACGGCCGCAGGCCGCCCTCGCGATGGAGGATCCAGACCAGCAGTCCGCTGGTGGCCATGTTCACCAGCACCACCGGCAGTTTCAAGATCGCGACCGACGGCCCGAACACGGCGAACAGCGGTGCCGCCAGCCAGGCCTGCACGCCAAGCATGTAGGGGGCGCCGTAGATAAACATTGGGAAGCCACGGCCTTCGGTGATGTGCTTCGCCATCAAGCCGAAAATCGCCTGGTCTGAGTCGAAACCCGCCTGCTCCCACCACAAGAACACGGCGCTGCGAGCAAGCACCAGCAGGGCCGCCAGACCCAGCGCGAGCACCAACGGACGTTCCGCAGTCCACACGTGGCGGGCGCGATCGGCTTCGCGGTGCAGGCGCATTGCCAGTGAGGAGGAAGAGGGCGGCACCAGTCGGTAATAATACCTGTCAGCACACGGAATGTCTTTTCAGCCCGACCAAGCCGCACCCGCATGGACGTCGCGCGCGGCCGTTGCCGCGGCCGGAATCGCGATCCTCCTGGCCTTTCAGTCTGGCGCCAGCGCAGGCACTGGCGCTTCCGATCGCGACTACTGGTTTTCGCCCACCGATCAGCCGTGGGCGCAGGTGCTGCTGCCGGCGCTCGACAGTCCCTATACGACGCCGTGGTCACCCTCGGCACTCGCCGGTCGTGGCGCCATCGCGATCGCCAGTGGCCGCCGCACCGCGCCGCGCGATCTCGCCGGCCTCGCCACCACCGCCGCCATCGTCATGCTCGGCCTCTGGCTCACCGCCACCGGCGTGCCACTATTCCCGGTGCTACTCACCATGCTCGGCATGGCGGCCGGGTCGACGCTCTGGTGGCGCGGCATTTATTGGACCCCTGACACACTGTCGCCGTTCTTTGCCATGGCTGCGGCGTGGACCGGCTGGCGCGGGCTGCAGACTCGCCGGCTGATCTTCGGCCTCGCCGCCGCGGTGGCGGCCGCCCTGGCGATGTCGGAGAATCCCGCGTGGCTCGCCTGCGTGCCCGCCGTGGTGGTGTTCTTGTGGACCCGTCAGCCAACTGGCCGCGATCGCGTGATGGCCATCGTCGCAGGCGTCGCCGTGACCGCGTGTGCCGTGCTGCCGGTGCTGGCCCGTTCGGCCGCCGCTCGCGGTTCAGTGTGGGCCACGCTCGCCGGTGTCGCACCACCAAGTGGCCTGACGGCCTGGATGGCGATCGTGGATGTTCAGGTGCAATCGGTCGGGGTGCTGGTCGCCGATCTGTCCCGGGAGTTCACGCCAATCGGGGCCGCGCTGATGGGCATCGGCGTGGCCGTGCTCGCGCGGGTGCCGCACCAGCGACGCGGACTTGGGATGCTGGCGATTGGATTAGCCGGATGGCAGTGGTTCGCGCCGCACTCGCGCCTCGACCCGGTCAGCGCGCCGGTGGCCTTCGCCGGCTGGGCGGCGGTTGCGATCGCCCTGGATTGGCTGCAGCACACCCTGTCGCGTCGCGCCGGCCAGGTAATTATTGTCGTCGTTGGACTGCTGCTCATCAGTGAACCGGCGCTCACCCGCGCTCGCATGGCGGCATTGGGCCGCGACAGCCGCTCGAACGAGCAGGCGAGAATCGCCTACGCGTTCGCGGTCAACGACCTGCCGGCCGGCACCGCGATCGTCGCCGACAGCCGGCGCGCCGATGCCACCGTGTTGCTCGCATCGCAGAAAGCCGGCGCTCCTGCCGTCCTGATACCGCAGACCCTCGACGCCGTGGACGCGTGGGTCACGAGCGGTCGTCCCCTGGTCGCCTTCGCGAACGGACGCGCCAACCTCGCGCCGTTCGGCTTTCTGTTCGAACGAGCGTGGGCCGGCACCACCGCCGTCGCCGCCGTCACAGGTCGAGCCGCGTGCGCCACTCTCAAGCCTGGCGAGTGGACCGACGTCTCGCTGCTGCTGGCGAGCGGAGCCTTCATCGTGCACGGCGCGGGTCCAGGGACGGCGCCCGGCGGTGTTCAACTGCGCGTGACCGATGCCGCGCCGGCCCGCTTCGCCAGCATCGAGCCGCGATCGATTCCCTACACTTTGTCGGCGGCGACCGGCGGTGCGACTGTCCACATTTCGGAAACAGGACGAAGGTCACCGGTCACGTTCACGTTGGTCGCCCCGCCTCACGAAGCCGTCGCGACGGCCGACGACAACTCACCGGTGATGATCTGTCCGGGCGTGCAGGTCAGGGATCTGACGCTCATCGCCAATCCACTTGCCACGGCCTCACTGCCAATGACGTCGGCGACAGCCTTCGGCCCCGGCTGGCATTCGGCTGAAGCCGACCTCGATCCGTTTCGGTGGACCTCTGAAGCGCGATCATCGATCCGGATCACCGCGGCGACCGCCGGTCCGATTCGTGTCACCATCACCGCCACTCCCGCCGCGCCACAGGCACGACAGCCATCCATCGGGCTTACGGTCAACACCTGCGCCTATCCGGCGCAGGCCATGCCGCCGGGCCAGGGGGACTATGAGTGGGAGGTGCCGGCGAATTGCTGGCGCGCGGGCGCGAACCAACTGTGGGTGGCGGTGACGCCGCTGGTCTCGCCGGCCTCGCTCGCCGGCGGCCCCGACACGCGGCTGCTCGGCGCGCGCGTGGGCGCCGTCCGGTTCGCGCGCGTGGCGGGCGCTCAGAATGCGAAGTAGATGAAGTCGAGGGCGGCCTGGCTGCGCAGCACGACCATCGCCGCCACCATCACGCCACACAAGGCCGCCTGCGCGGCCGTCCGCCGCCAACTGACGGTCGCTTCAGGCTGGTCGATCGCAATCGATAAGTCGGGCCCGCCAAGCTCAGCCCACAGATCCTGCACCCACAGCGGAATCGAGTACAGCAACGCCAACAGGAACAAGTAGGCGCCCGCCGAAGCGCCGAGCGCGCTGACCCCAAACGGGGTCAGCTGCAGGTGATGAATCAGCTGCGGCAAATCGGTTTCCCTGAAGATCAACCAGCCGACGCAGGTCAGCACAAACATTGCCGGCACCTGCACGATCCGCAGCGCGCGCCTCACGCGATCGGTCGGCGTCCACAGGCGTCCGACTAGTCGGTCGAGCACCAACAAGGTGCCGTGGTAGGCGCCCCACAGGACGTAGTTCCAACTGGCGCCATGCCACAGCCCCGAGGCCAGGAAGGTCACCATAACGTTGATCGCCTCGCGCGGCGCCGCTACTCGTGACCCGCCCAAGGGGATATAGACGTAGTCGCGGAACCACGTCGACAGCGAGATGTTCCAGCGCCGCCAGAACTCCGATGGACTGGCGGCCAGGTACGGTTGCTCGAAGTTCCTGATCAGGTCGAAGCCAAACCACTTCGCCACGCCTCGCGCAATGTCGGTATACGCGGAAAAGTCGGCGTAGATCTGAATCGCGAACGCGAACACCCCGGCCCACAGCACAGGAAACTCGGGCGACTCGAGGGCAAACACCTTGTTGGCGATCACGCCGACGTTGTCGGCAATCACCAGCTTCTTGAAGAACCCCCACACCATCAGCAACGTCGCGTCACGAGCGGCGGCCGCCGAGAACTGGCGTTCGCGTTCGAACTGCGGTAGCAGGTTGGTGGCGCGCATGATCGGGCCGGCCACCAGGTGCGGAAAGAACGAGACGAACGCCGCCATGTCCACGAAACTGGTGCGCGCCGGCGCATGGTTGCGATAGACGTCGATGGTGTAGCTCATCGACTGGAAGGTGTAGAACGAGATGCCCACGGGCAGCAGGATCTCGAACGCCACCACCGGCACGTTCCAGCCCAGCGCCGCGGTCGCAGCCGCCAGATTGGCGGCAAAGAACCCGAAGTACTTGAAGAAGCCCAGCATCCCGAAATTGGTGATGATGCTGAGCCACAGCCACGCCTTCTTCTGCTCCGGCCGCTCGGTCATGCGGCGCGCCGACCAGTAGTCAATAAAGGTGGTCGCAAAGATCAGCGTCACAAACCACGGATGCACCCAGCCGTAAAACACGTAGCTGGCCGCGAGCAGCAGCAGGTTCTGGCCACGCAGCGGTAGCCACCAGTAGGCCACCAGCGTGACGACGAAGAAGACGAGGAAGTCGAGGCTGTGGAAAATCACTGAAACAGACGGAGGTTCTTTTTGTAGAAGCGTTCGGTGTACGGAATGCGCGCGTCGCGCGTCACGTGGTCGCCATCGGCATAGATGGCCAGGGGCTGTTCGGGATCACCCCACTCATCCTGATAGTAGGCGCCGTGTTCGGCCAGGTACTGGCGCAGGTCGCGCAGGTACTTGACGAGCGCGTCTGACTGCGGGGGCGGCCCCTGGGCCGTGGGCCGCCGCTGCACGCGGATGAAGGCCACTCGCGTGCCCGAGGCCTCAGCCAGACGCAGAATCTCCGGCAGAACCGACTTCCCCACCATCAGGTTGAAGTCGAGGGTCTCGCCGGTGGGCGGCGGCAGGTCGGCCACCGTCGTCTTTCGCAAAGTCTCAAGCGAGAACATCTCGCTGTTCATCGACTCGAGAAACACCTTGGGATCAGCGCCAGGCGCTGCCACGTAGACCGGCGCGTGGGTCAACGCCGGCAATAGCCAGTCGCGGGTCCGATTGCCGTGATACGCAGACTGCACCGCCCGATGCACGCCGGCGAACGCGCCCAGCGCGTTGGCGGCCAGCACGCGGTCGAGCACCGGCTCGTGATCGCGCGCCACGCGGTCCAGCGTGCCGGGTGTCACGCGCTGAAACGCCAGGGTCAGTTGATCGTCACGAAAGAAGAAGATGGCGGCCTTCATCCGCACCGGCGGATTCTCGACGATCAGGTTCTTGAAGGTCAGGTACCAGTAGGCCACGCTGCTGCCCGGATGCAGCAGGGCGGCGACCCCGCGACCGCTGACCAGGTGCGAGAGGTGGCGGGGATCGATGCGCGTGCCCGCCATCGAATCCCCAATCACCGCGTAATCAGGGCGGGTCTCGCGCAGCTCCGAGGCGAACACCTCATCGAACGGTTCGCGAATCCGCGGCTCTTCGATCGTCGGCAGGTAACTGGGCGCCAGACCGGCAGCCGGCGCCAAGGTGTTGAGCGCCCGTAACCCCAGCGGCAGGGTCAGGGCGCCCGTAATCACCAGGCATAACGAGAGGGTGGACTTAGATACGACCACGGGCGACGGACAGGACAGCCGTTAGCCGCCGAGCTTCTCGTCGAAGCTCTCGCCGTACATCGCCGGGACCTTGCCGCCCATCGGGCGGATGTATGTCGTCAGCTGGCCGCGGTGGTGAATCATGTGGTTGTTACAGAACATCAAGTAGGTCATCGACGGCAACTTCATGCCGAAGGCTTCAACGATTTGCACCAGGTGATTGCCATCGAGCGTCAGTACTTTTTCCAGCGCCTTCGGAAACTCGCGCTTGTACCAGTCTGCCAGCTCGGGAATGGTCTTGGCATCGCACTTCGCCGGGAACACGCTGAAGTCATTGGCGGCCACCGCGTGAAGGAAGCCGACGTCGCAAATAGCCAGATGGTGCGCGAGTTCCCACGCCGAACGCGAGTTCGCCTCCGGCTTGAAATCCTTCTTGGCATCCGGCACGGCGTTAATCACCTTGTAGGTGTGCATCCACTCGCCTTGCAGATTCTGGCCGATCGTGGTCGTGAAGAACTTGGCTTGATCTGCGCTCATTGTCGTCTCCTTCTTGGTCACTGGCAGCCGGCACTAAAGTGCCGGCCTTCTGGCACATTCAACCTCGCGTCAACTTCCTGTACTTGATGCGATGCGGCTGGTCGGCCTGCGCGCCGAGGCGGCGCTTGCGGTCAGCCTCGTAGTCCTGATAGTTGCCTTCGTACCACACCGCCTGGCTGTCGCCTTCGAAGGCGAGGATGTGCGTGGCGATGCGGTCGAGGAACCAGCGGTCGTGGCTGATGACCACCGCGCAACCGGCGTAGTTCAGCAACGCCTCTTCGAGTGCGCGCAGCGTGTCGACGTCGAGGTCGTTGGTCGGTTCGTCCAGCAACAGCAAGTTGCTGCCCTTGCGTAACAGTTTGGCCAGGTGGACGCGGTTGCGTTCTCCGCCTGACAACGTCCCAACCTTGCGCTGCTGTTGTCCACCCTTGAAGTTGAACCACGACACGTAGGCCCGCGACGCCACCGTCCTCTTGCCCATCTCGAGCTCGTCGAGGCCGTCGGTGATCTCGTCGTAGACCGACTTGTTGGGATCAAGCGCATCGCGTGACTGATCGACGTAGCCGACCTGCACCGTCTGCCCCAGCTTCAGCGTGCCGCCGTCCGGTTGCTCCTGCCCGGTGATCAACCGGAACGTCGTCGTCTTGCCGGCGCCGTTGGGACCGATCACGCCGACGATGCCGGCGGGCGGCAGGGTGAAGTTCAGGTCGTCGAACAGCACCGTGTCGCCGAAGGCCTTCTTCAGGCCGCGGGCCTCGACGACGATGTCGCCGAGACGCGGACCGGGTGGAATGTAGATCTCGACGGTGTCGACCTTCTTGGCCGTATCTTCGGCCAGCAAGTCCTCGTAGGCGTTGAGACGCGCCTTGCCCTTGGCCTGGCGGGCGCGCGGCGACATGCGAATCCAGTCCAGTTCGCGCTGCAGGGAGCGCTGCCGCTTGCTCTCGGTCTTCTCTTCCTGCTGCAAGCGGTTCGACTTTTGCTCGAGCCAGCCGGTGTAGTTGCCTTCGTAGGGAATGCCACTGCCGCGGTCGAGTTCGAGAATCCAGCCGGCGACGTTGTCGAGGAAGTAGCGATCGTGCGTAATCGCGACGACTGTTCCAGGGTAGTCCTTCAGGAACCGCTCAAGCCACGCCACCGACTCGGCGTCAAGATGGTTGGTCGGTTCGTCGAGCAACAGCAAGTCGGGCGACAACAGCAGCAGCCGGCACAGCGCGACGCGGCGGCGCTCGCCGCCTGACAGCGTGCTGACGTTGGCATCGGGCGGCGGGCAGCGCAGCGCTTCCATCGCCAGGTCGAGCCGCGAGTCGAGGTCCCAGGCATTGGTCGCGTCAATGCGGTCCTGCAACCGCGACTGCTCGTCCATGACCTTGTCCATCTCTTCAGGTGACATGTCTTCGCCCAGCTTGGCGTTGACGGCGTCATAGCGATCCAGCAGCGCCTTGATCTCGGCGGCGCCTTCCTCGACGTTGCCGCGGACGTCCTTGTCGGGATTGAGGACGGGCTCCTGCGGCAGGTAGCCGATGCTCACGCCCTGGCCGGGGAACGCTTCGCCGACAAAGCTGGTTTCGACGCCGGCCATGATCTTGAGCAGCGTCGACTTGCCGGCGCCGTTCAGGCCGAGCACGCCGATCTTGGCGCCGGGCAGAAACGACAGCCAGATGTCTTTGAGGACTTGAGCGTCGGGAGGATAGACCTTCCCGAGCCCCTTCATGGTGTAGACGAATTGAGGTGCCATCGGAACGGTCGATTGTACCGGATCTAGTGATTTGGCGGATTGGTGATTTGGCGATTTGGCAGCCGGCTACTTTGAAACCAGACTGCACACCGACTGGGTGACACAAGTCTTCTCAGGGCTGGCAGATCGTCCAGTCTGCGGCCGCTATCTTTTCCTTTGCGTCGGCGTGACCCATTTCGGTGGCTTGGGTTCGCAGATGGTGATGAGGATCAGCACCGCCTGGACGTGCCACGCATCTCAGACGGCCGACCGTCGTGGGTCGTTGATGTCTCCCGCGATAATCCGTCGTCGTCGTCGGCCGAACGCCCGCGCTGAGCCGCGGCGCTCATGATCACGCCAGCGCCGGCTCCAGCGCGTTGTTGGGCCGCTTGTCGTCAGACTCGTGTTTGCCAAACATCGGGATGACGATGCAAGTGCGTGATCGCCAAAACTGTTGCGACGCCGGCTTCGACAATGAAGAACACTCCGAACGGGAAACGCCGCAGAATGGCCCTACGACATTCGTGGAAGACGAGCGGATACTGCTGCGGCCTTTCGTCAATCCGTGCGAACGTGGCGCGAAGTTCAGTCAGGAACTCCAATCCCAGGGCGCTGCTGAACCCGTTCGATGACTTCCTGCCACGGCCGAGCGTCGCTAGGCGATCGACGATGCGCAGCCAGACGCTCCTCCAACAGGACCTGTTGCTATTGCTGGAGCGGCACTTGATCGACACTGGCTGCGATGCGGTCCCAGAGCGACTGCACGTAATCGACCTGCTCTTCAACGGGAAGAGCGTCGAATCCTGGAGGCGGCAGCGGCAAGGATTGAGCCATGCTCGGACTATACCACCCGATTCTCGACTTCTGGGATCATCGCTTGGAGATCAGGATTGGCTGTGTCTTCGTCGGCCCAACGATCGGCGCTCAGCCGCGCGCCGCGCGGGAGCCCGCCTTCGATTTGGCCTTCTTTCGAGCGCGGCTCGACGGCTGCAGCGCCTTGTTAGGCAGTTTGTCGCTTGAAGCGCGAAGATATGAACGGAGCGCTTGGTTCACCCGCTTGCCGCTCGAAAAGGCTTTCGCGACATCTGGTTCAAGCAAGACCATGGTCGTGCCCGCCGTCGCGCGCGCAAGATACTTCCCGCGTACGCCGCCTCTCAATGAGCGAAGGTCGTATTCGTGCCGCAGTTCGTCGGCCAATCTACTTTCGGGGCTCTTGGTAGGCATGTGCTTCACCCTTGGTTGCCGGCCGCGCACTCACGATTCTGATATGGTCTTGGCCGCGATCAGCGTGGGACACAAACAGAATGCGCTGTTTGTTCGAGGTGCCGACTGTAATGAACCGATTCTCCTCAAGCGAATGGTCCGGGTCGTCGAAGGTCAGCGCGAACGGGTCTGTGAACACCGTGGTCGCCTCGTCGAAGCCGATCTTGTGCCTCTTGAGGTTCGTCGACGCTTTCTTCGGATCCCATTCGTA
>Ga0163144_10006449_pt1 | contig 25886 bp, 20 predicted proteins | sample OliLak19BULKMAT1_FD_123175 | JGI IMG/M metagenome (GOLD analysis project Ga0163144, IMG submission 123175) | Freshwater microbial mat bacterial communities from Lake Vanda, McMurdo Dry Valleys, Antarctica - Oligotrophic Lake LV.19.BULKMAT1 | ecosystem: Environmental > Aquatic > Freshwater >...
CGCGCTGGGTGCGGACCATTTCCAGCCGCTCGCGATCGCCCACGGTGGCGCATTGCGCGGAGCACGCGTCCTCGCCGTGGCGGGCCCGCGACTCGTGGAAGGTCGTGAAGCGCTCGTCGCGGCCACAGGCGATCGGCCGCTGGTACGGCGGACGGGTGCTCGGCGGCATGGTCGGGCGCTCGTCTCCCGCGATGCCGCCCAGGGCGCTGAGATGGGCGCGAACGCGCTGGGCCCAGGCGTCGCACTCGCCCGAGGACCAGCCGGCGTCGTCGAACGCGGCCAGGACGGCGGTGCCGTAATCGAGCGCGGGCTCCAGGTCGGCGGCAATGCGCGAGAGCAGCCGGACCGAGGGCTGGTCGGCGAGGCCGTCGGTGCGGAGCGCGTAGTTCAGCTCGGCCGAGAGCAGGCGCCTGCCCACGATCTCGTGCGTCGCGAGCAGCAGGGCAGGGGTGCTCGGGGCGGCGAGGACCTCGCGAAGCAGCGCGAGGCACGGCGCCGTCTCCGAGCCGCGCTCGGGGGCCTCACCGCGCAGCTCGCCAATCCGCTCGCGCAGGGCGCGGCAGGCCTCGGCGTGAAGGTAGACATGGTGGGCCAGCTCGATCTTCAGCTCGAGCTCCGCCACGGTGATGATCTTGCCCGCCAGGGCCCGCATGAGCCCATGATGGAAGTCGAAGAACCGGCGCAGGCGCGCCGCCGCCTCGGTGACCGGGAACTCGCCTCCGAGACGGCGCGGGCTCCGCGGGAAGCGGACAGGGAAGTCCTCGGCTCGCATCGTCGCCGGACGTCCCCTGGTGGTGCGTTGCGAGCTGGATGAGACACTCATGGTCGGCTCCAATCAACAATGGGCGAGCTCGGGCTCGGCGCACGCCGCGGCCATGTCCCTCGCTCTTTGGCCTGGCCCCACTCACGGGCCATTGCAAGGTCACGTGGCAATGCGACGTGGGGCTCCGCGCCGGGTCGGGGCAGGAGAGGGCAGGCGAGCCCGCGGCCCCGGGGTCACGAGCCCACCATTCCGATCCCGACCTCGCGGCGCAGCGCCTCCGCCAGGCCGCGCCCCGCTTCGAGCTGCCGCTCGACGAACTGACCCAATGACTCGTGCTCGTCGTAGCGCATCAGGCGCACGTCCAGGTAATGCTCCAGGAACGGCGACTTCCCCAGGGCGCGCAGCTTGGGCAGCCGCCACTTCCAGCGATCGACGCGCTGGTTTCGCGAGAACAGGTGGGCGTCGCCCAGCGCGTCGTACAGGGCGCTGAGGCGCAGATAGGCGTTCTCGGTGTCGTTCCGGCGCAGGCTCCGGCGGGTTCCGGCAATGGCGTCCCGGCTGCGAATCAATGCATGATGGACGTTCCAGACGGCGAACTTGCGATCGTCGAGGCGGCCGCGGAGCTTCTCGAAGGCGGCGATGTTTCCGGCCGGGTGGCCCGTGCGCAGGCGGTGGAGCAGCTCGACGGCGGCGTCGCGCTCGACGCTCCCGAGCGAGTCGTAGCTCTCGAGGATGTCGCCGCCGTCCCACGGATCGATGGCCTGCAATGCGTCGAGCAGGTCGTCGAAGGTGCGGCGCAGGTGGACCTCGATATCGAGCTCGAGGTTGCCGATGCGCTCGTAGAGGATGCCAAAGCGCCGGGGCTGCTGCTGGCAGCGCTCCGGCGCGAAGCGGTCGGCCCGCTTCTGCAAGCCTTCCTCGGTGGTCAGCAGGTAAATGTCGAGGTCGGACTCGGTGTCGCCGACCCCCTCCACCCGCGATCCGGTGACGAAGAGTACGTCGTCCTCGTCGAGCTTCAAGCGATCGGAAAGCAGCTCGAACGAAAGACCGCGTCCTTCGAGATAAGTCTCGACCCCCATGTTTCCCCCCCCCGCCATGACTGACGGACTGACGGACTGGCCGTCTGGCGGACTTGCGTCCGCCCGTCCGCTCCCCGTGCGACTTGCTTCGTGTCATGGATCGCCTTGCGGCCGGCGTCCAATGAGAAAGTGGACGAACCGTGCGCGGTTGCGCGACGTTGCCGCGTGGGTTCCGGGCCGTGCGCGTCGCGATGCCCGAGTCGCCCCGTCTTTCCATGACGGGGCGCGCCCGCTCTCGCGCCGCTGCAGCTCGTCCGGAGGGGCGCGTCAGGGGCGCAGGCGCGACGGGTCGCGGCTCGCGAACAGCGCGATGTTGCGCGGGGTGACCGCGCGCTCGAAGAGGGTCGCCACCTGGACGTGGTGGCCCGACTCTTCGAGGGCTGCCGCGCGGTCGAGCACGACGGCGATCTCGACCAGGCGCGCGAGCATGTTCCGCGGCAGCGAGAGGCGGCGCACCACGCCGTAGCGGCGCTGCGCTTCGTGCTCGTGGCGCTCGATCTCGGCCGCTGACGGCGGCGGCAGCCCGCGCAGGGCCAGCGCGCGCTCGGCGATGTCGCGCAGCCCCGCGTGGGCCCGGCGCCGGTTGATGCCGCGCATCTCCTCGCCCGGCGCGACGGCGAGACCGCGGCCGCGCAGCAGATGGAGCAGGGCGTTCCGCGTCTGGCGCGCCGCCATGGTGGCCTCGATGCTGGTCTCCACGCCGCGCGCCTGCGACGTCAGGTTGGTGAGGCCGAGGGTCTCGCGGCGCAGCGTGAGTCCGGCCCCGGCGCGCGAGAGCGGCGCGCGCTCGCCGGCGTCGATCTTCTGAAGACAGCACGACACCAGCGCGACGTCGCAGCCCGCCGCCGCCGCGGACACCACGAGCCGGTCCCCCAGCGCGCCGCACGCGTGCAGCCCCACGGCGAGGTCCCCGGCCTCGAACGCGAGCCCGTCCTTGCCCGCGTCGACCTCGCGAAAGTGCGCCACGCCGCCGCGCCCCTCACCGTGCTTCGAGCGCTCCCCGGCGCGCGCCGTCGCCGCCGCGACACGCCCCGCGTTGCGCTCGATCCCCACGGCCTCGCGCTCGAACCTCTCCGCCGCCAGCCGCGTGAAATGCCCGCTCCCCGAGCCGACGTCGACGATCCGCGCCGCGCGCTCGGCCATCCCCTCGACCGCCCCGAGCAGCCCCGCGAGCTGCGGCCGCTTCCGAGCCCGCACGCCGAGCCCGCCCTCCTGCGTATCCGCCGTCGCGCCCGTCCCGTCCCCCCGCCCGTCGCCGCCCCACACCGGGAGCCGCGTCCCCTCGTTCACGGCCGCGGCGAGCGCGGCGAGGCTCGCCGGCACGCCCGAGAGCCTCGCCGCCGCCGCCGAGAGCCCCTCCGCTTCGCAGCTGTGCAGATCCTCTTCGCCCAGCCCGGTGAGAAAGCTCGTCCAGCCGCGCTGCTCGCACCACGAAGGGGTTCCCTCGTCCACCCGCTCCAGCAGGACGTCGTCCACCTCGCGCAGGATTTCAAGCACGCGCTGGAGCTGGCCGGCCGCGTCGAGCATCATGTCCCGCCACCAGAACGGGCGTGGCTCGCGGGGTCAAGCGCCGGCGACAGCCGGCCGCGTCGAGCGCCATGTGCCGCCACCAGAACGGGCGCGGCGCGCGGGGCCCCGCGCGCCGTGCTGTCAGGCGGGCTCGATGTCCAGCTCGGGGTAATGCCGGAACAGATCGTTCTCGCTCGGCGGGAGCCGCCGCTCCGACGCCAGGTACGCGGCGATGTTGGGGCGCGCTGCAATGCTGTCCGAAAGGCGCCCGAGCAACCGAGCGCTCGGCGCCACCGCCGCCATGGCCCTGGGGAAAGCGTATGTCAGGCTCGACATCACCTGGAACATGGCGAGGTCCACGTACGACACGGCCTTGCCCACCAGGTGCTCGCCATCACCGTGCTCGAGCGACCGCTCGAAATAGCCCAGGAACTTGGGGATGCGCTCGCGAATGAAACACGCGGCGTAGCGCGCCGCCTCGGGCTTCTGGTCCTCGTAATGGAGGCTGCTCGAAATGGGATGGTGCGTGTCGTGCGCCTCCGCCACCAGATCGGCAATGGTGAGCATGAGCTGGTTTGCCCTGAAACGGGCGGGCTCGTCGTCCGGGACGAGGCCCAGCCGCGGCGCGAGATACAAAAGGATATTGGCAGTCTGCGCGATCACCAGGGGGCCATGCTTGAGAAACGGCGGCGCCAGCGGCGCCAGCGCCTCGCCCCCGCCGCCGCGGAGCAGCTTCATCATCGCGGCCACGCCGCCGCCCTTTGCCGCGGGTAGCCGCGCGACATCGGAGTAGGGCGCGCCGGCCTCTTCCAGCGCCAGGCGAACGAGCTCGCCGCGGCCCTGGATGGTCGGCCAGTAGTAAAGCTCGTAGGGGGATTCGCTCACGGGCAGAGGCTGGCGCCGCGCCACGCCGGGGTCAACCAGGCCCCGCGCACGACCGTCGTTTCGCGGCGCCCACCAGCCCGGTGAACCGGGGCCCGCGCACGACCGCCGTTTCGCGAGGCCGGCCAGCGATGTTAGGGTCACGCCCCCTCGCGTCCCATGTCGCTGCCCGTCCCGGATCTGCTCTCCCTCGACCCCGCGCTGCGCATCGACGCCGCGTCTCTCCGCCAGACGCTGGCCTTCGCGTTCGCGACGGGGACCTCGGTCGACGCCTTCGACCGCGCCCTCGCGGAGGCGCGGCTGCCACCGAGCCACTGGGATCGCAGCCAGTTCGCCCGCGATCTGTTCCTGCGCGACTTCGTCGACCGTTGCCTGCCGGTTCGCGCCGCCGGCCGCACCTTCCAGCCGTGCACGGAGTACTTGCTCCGCGCCATCGCCGAGCCCCCGCGCGATCCCGCCGTCGCCGATTTTCGCCGCAGAATCCTCGGCGAGCTCGCCGACTCCAAAGCCTTTCGCGCCGACCTCGAGCGCGCGTACAGCGAGATCGCCCAGCTCCGCGCCCAGGTGTCGGCGGGTCGCTACGGCACGCCGTACCTCCGGCGCCTCGAGATCCTCCGCAACTTGCACGCCGTGTTCGCCCTGCTCGGACGCTCGTTCGAGGGCGCCACGTCGGGTCTCTCGCGGGTCCGCGAGTTCGGCCGCGCCGTCGTCGAGAGCGACGGCTACCGCAGGCTCGACGCCATGCTCGATCACGAGGCCCACCTCAGCACGCTCGACCTCCGCGTGCGCGTCGGATCCGACGGCGAGCTGCGCACCTTCCAGGTGGTGAGCGTGCGCGAGAACCGCGCGAACCCCTTCTACTCGTCGGCCGTCGGGCGCTTCCTGTCGCGGCTGTGGCTGTTCCTTCGCGGCTACCGGATGAGCGGCGGCGAGGTGGCAGAGCGCCTGTTCGACGACGTCTTCACCGCGCTCGAACAGAGCACCACCGTCCTCTTCCAGCTCCTCGGCGACATCGAGTTCCATCTCGCCGCCCTGGGCTTCCGCGATCTGGCTCGATCGAAGGGTCTCGCGGTGTCGTTCCCCGAGCTCACCGAGCGCGGCGCGGGTGAAGGGATGGAGCTCTCGGGCCTCTTCAATCCATTGCTCCTCGACGCCAAGACGGCGCCCGTCCCGTGCGATCTTCACTCTTCAGAGGCGGGCACCGTGGTCTTCGTGACAGGGCCCAACTCCGGGGGCAAGACACGCCTGCTCCAGGCCATTGCGCTGGCCCAGATGCTCGGCGAGACAGGCATGTTCATCCCCGCCGAGAAGGCCCGGTTGCCGCGCGTCTCGGGTCTCTTCGTCTCGCTCGTCGAGGAGGCCCGCGCCGACCAGCCCGAGGGCCAGCTCGGCATGGAGCTATTGCGAATCCGCCGCATGTTCGACCAGCTCGAGCTGGGCTCGCTGGTCCTCCTCGACGAGCTGTGCTCCGGCACCAACCCGTCCGAGGGCGAAGAGATTGCCCGCCTCGTCATCACCTTGCTGCCGGAGCTGGGCGCAAAGGTCTTCGTCACGACCCACCTGCTCTCGTTCGCCGCCCGCCTGTCCGAAGAGCCGCCCATCATCGGCCTCGAGTTCCTCCAGGTCGAGCTCGACGACAAAGATCGCCCCACCTATGGCTTTTTGCCCGGTGTGGCAAAGACCTCGCTCGCCCAGAAGACGGCCGCGAGACTCGGTGTCACGCGCGAAGAGCTGCAAGAGCTCATCGCCAAGAAGCGCCGGGCGGCCGATCCTGCGCGGCGTCCGGAGAGCGCGGGCAAGGGCTGAGCGTGGGCGAGCTCCTCGCGGCGGCACGAGGGCAGCGACATCGTCCCGGAGGCCCTGGATCGAAAGGTCGGGTCCTGCTTGATCCAAGCCCCCGTTCCCTGCGACGCTGCCCGCTGTGGCCCCGCCATTTCAGGCGTGGCGCATTTCTTGATGCACAGCCCAATGGAGGCCTGCCATGCGCGTTTGGAAGAGTGTTTTCGGTCTGGCGCTGATGTTGCCGCTCGGGACCGCCATCGCGCAGGCAAGCGGGTGCTCCGCTGACGCGGACCAGACCACCGGCTCGGGGGCCGGCGCCGCTCAGGGCTCGACCACCGGCGGCGGCGCCGAGAGCGGTGTCGGCGGCGCGGGCGGGGGAGTGGGCGGCGGTATCGGGGTCGGAGGTCAGGGCACGGGCGGTCTGAGCCCCGACGCCGCGTGCGTCGCCACCAGCGCCGAGGCCACCCTCCTGAAGAAGCCAGTCGACATCATCTTCATCATCGACAACTCCGGCAGCATGGGCGACAACATCCAGAGCGTCCAGAACAACATCAATGCCAATTTCGCGGCGATCATCGGCGCCAGCATGATCGATTACCGCGTCATCATGATCTCGCAGCACGGCAGTCTGGGGTCCGAGAGCATCTGCGTGAAGGCCCCCCTCAGCACGACCGAGTGCAATCCCGTGCCGGCGGCGCCCGGGCAGAACCCGCCCATCTTTTATCAATACAGCGTCTCCATTGGCAGCCACAACTCGCTGTGTCAGGCCCTGAACGGCTATGGTGGCACGCTCGCCGACGAGTACAACCTGGCCCCCGGCGGCTGGAAAGAGTGGCTGCGCAAGGAGGCGTTCAAGGTCTTCGTCGAGGTCACCGACGACGGCGCCACCTGCTTGTTCGATGGCAAGAACTTCGACGACAACGACAACATCGCAGACGGCGAGACGACGGGTCAAGCCCTCGACACGGCGCTGCTCGCGCTCGATCCCGAGCAGTTCGGCGACGCCCAGAAGCGCAACTACGTCTGGCACAGCATCATCGGCCTCGCCGAGAACGACCCGCCGACCGCCGTCTACGCCCCGGCCGATCCGCTGGTGGCCGGCGTCTGCGACACGGCGGTCGCCTCCGGCACGGCTTACCAGGCGCTCAGCGTCCTCACCGGCGGCCTGCGTTTCCCGATCTGCGAGTTTGCCTCGTACGATCTCGTGTTCCAGGAAATCGCCAAGGGCGTCATCGAAGGCGCCAAGGTCGCCTGCGAGTTCCCGGTGCCCGAGCCGCCGGCCGGCGAGACCATCGATCTCGAGACCGTGGTCATCGCGTACACCCCCGGAGACGGCGGCATGACCACGCAGATGAAGCAGGTGACCAATGCCGCGGCCTGCAAGCCGGCCTCGTTCTACATCGAGGCCGGGACCATCACGCTGTGCCCCGAGGCGTGCGCGCTGGTACAGGCCGACAACGCGGCCAAGGTCGACATCCTGTTCGGCTGCAAACAAGACGTGGACTGAGCGGCGCGTCGCTACGGCTCGCCCATCGGGGCCACCCGCGGCCGTCCGGGAAGCAGCATGTGAATTGGGGTCGCAGGCGGCGGCAAGGTGTCCCGCACTCCGTCTTCGCGTGAATGGCGATCGGACGTCGCGGTCAGGCACCTCCCTGTACTAGCCTGCGCCGCGTGACCTCCAAGCTGCTCTCTCCATTTCCCTTCGCGAACGGCGTCGTCGCCAGGAACCGCATCTGGCTCGCGCCCATGACCAACCTTCAGAGCCACGCCGACGGCTCGCTCTCGGAGGACGAGCGCAGGTGGCTCGTGCGCCGCGCCGACGGCGGTTTCGGGGTGATCGAGACCTGCGCCTCGCACGTGGCCGAGGACGGACAGGGCTGGGAAGGTGAGCTCGGCATCTACTCCGATGCGCTGCTGCCCGGCCTCACGCGCCTCGCGGCGGACCTCACCGAGCGCGGCGCGACCGGGCTCGTGCAGCTCTTTCACGGCGGCGTGCGCGCCGACACCAAGTTGACGGGCGTCTCGACGTGGAGCGCGAGCGCCGTCGACGACGGCGGCCTCGTTGCGCGCGAGGCGACCGAAGACGACATCGTCGGGGTCATCGCTCGCTTTCGCGACGCCGCCGTGCGGGCTCACAAGGCCGGATTTCAAGGGGTGGAGCTCCACGGCGCGCACGGCTACCTGTTCGGCCAGTTCCTCTCGGCGACCGGCAACCGGCGCACCGATCGATGGGGCGGAGCCTTCGAGAACCGCGCCCGCCTGCTCCGCGACACCATGGCCGCGGTGCGCGCGGCGGTGCCGGACACCTTCGTCGTCGGCGTGCGCATCTCGCCGGAAGACTGGGGCCAGTCGAAGGGTCTGGACCTCGACGAGTCGATCCAGCTCGCGCAGTGGCTTGCCGAGGACGGCGCCGACTTCCTCCACCTGTCGTTGTGGACCGCGAGCCGCACCACGAAGAAGCGCCCCGACGCCCACCCCGTGACGCTGTTCCGCGAGGCCGTGCCCGCCGCCGTACCGCTCGTCGTGGCCGGCAACATCTGGACGCGCGTCGAGGCCGAGGCGCTCATGGACAGGGGCGCCGGCGCCGTCGCCCTCGGTCGCTCCGCCATCGCGAACCCCGAGTGGCCCCGCGAAATCGAGCACGAAGGCTGGGAGCCGCGGCGCCCCCCCTTCACCGTGGCCGAGCTACGAGAGCGCGACCTGTCCGAGAAGTTCGCGCGCTACATGGGTCAATGGAGAGGTTTCGTCGCCGAATGATCGCGCGACGGCGGGCGATGGCTCGACGAAGCTCGCGCGCGACATGGGTCAGTGGAGGGGTTTCGTCGCCGAATGATCGCGCGACGGTGGGCGAACGAGGAACGGGAGATCGGGGCGCTCCAGCGGCGACGTCGCGGGCAACACATCGTGTGCGAGAGAGCCAGTCTCGTTCTTGAAGATGTCGAGCGTGACCAAAAGCTCCAGGCGGGAGAACGCCGCTCGCGGCCGCCCGACGTTCGGCATGGTGGTCAGCGGATTGCCGCCCGTCACCAAGAGCGCGCGCACCTGTCCGGGGCCCGGCGTACCGACGCGCGGTCTACGCCGGATCCACCGCCGTGACGCGCATTCGGATGCCGCCCTTCGGGCGCAACGTCGCCGACGGCTCGGGCACGACCTCGTCCTGGCTCACCAGCTCGAGATCGGCGCGGCGCAGCATCGTCGCGAGCACGATCGGGCCCTCCATCAGCGCGAAGAGGTTTCCAATGCAGGTGCGCGGCCCCGCGCTGAACGGGATGAACGCCTGCCTGTGGCGTGCCTCCTCGAGCGCCGGCTCGAAGCGGCCCGGATCGAAGCGCTCGGGGTCGGGCCAGAGCTCCGGACGGCGGTGGAGCGCGTAGGAGCTGATGAGCACGACGGTGCCGCGCGGCAGATCGTAGCCGCCGATCGTGACGTCGGCGGTCGTCTGGCGGCCGAAGAAATAGATGGGTGGGTAGAGCCGCATCGCCTCCTTGAAGACGCGGAGGCAATACCCGAGCGCCGGCAGGTCGGCGCTGCCGACGTGGGGGCCGGGGAGGCTCCGCGCTTCCGCCCTGGCGCGGGCGTGGGCCTCGGGGTTGCGGCCGAGCAAGTAAAGAGCCCAGGCCAGCGCGGTGGCCGTCGTCTCGTGGCCGGCAATGAAGAGGGTGACGATCTCGTCCGAGACCTGCTTGTCGCTCATCGCGTTTCCGTTCTCGTCGCGCGCCTCCAGCAGCATGCTCAGCAGGTCGGGGCGCGACGTGCCCGCGCGACGGTCCGCGATCATCCGCCCGACGAGGCGCTGGATCGTCCGCAGCGCGGCGTTGAAGGTGCGCGTCTGCTCGCCCGGCCAGCGGATCGGCTCGATCATCGCCTCGACCAGGTTCTCGGCGCGCGACCGGAGCGGAGGCGACAGGGGCAGCTTCTCCGACAGATCGTTGAGCAGCCCGACGCCGCGGAGCTGCAGCGCGAAGCTCGGGGACGAGGACTGGTCGTTGATCCACGCGAGGGCCACCGTGAGGGCCGCGCCGAGCTCGTCGGCCTCGTCGAGGGTGTCGGCGTCGAACAGCGTCTTGCCCGCGATCCGCATCGCGACGTGCGTCGTGGTGCGCGCGATGTCGACGGTCTCGCCGGCGCGAAAACCGGCCACGCCGTCGCGAGCGCACTCGGCCATCGCGTCGGCGTAGCGCGCGATCCGCGCGTGCGTGAACAGCGGGGCCATGAGCTTGCGCTGCTGGCGCCAGAGCTCGCCCTCGCTGGTGAACAGGCCCTCGCCCGCGAGCGGCTTGAGCGGTCCGCGCAAGCCCGCCGACTTGATGAAGCACCGCGCCTTCTCGACCAGCACCTCGTGGAGCACGTCCGGCCCGTTCGCGAACACGACGGGGTACCCCATGGCGGTCGCCCGTCCGATGTCGCCGCACTCGCGGTTCAGCCGGTGGAAGAAGCCGAGGCGGTCGTCCTTCAGCTCGGTGAGGTGACCGAGCCAGGTGGCTCCGGAGATCAGCGGGATGTCTTCGAGGCGCATGGGGACACGGGCATGCGTCAATCGCTGCGCCGCGTCGAGCCCGAGCAGCGTGACGGCGCAACGGAGAGCGCGGACCTCATTGCGCGCTCCGGCGATCGTGCGCGATCGTCATTGCGCCACCCGAGCTGATTCGCTCGCCTCGTGTCACGCCGTCGCCCGTTGGCCTGGTGCCCGCGCCGTCACGGCGCGACCTCGCTCTTCACCACGCGCACGCTGAGCTTTACCCGCCGGCCGCCCGCCTGCGTGAACGACGCCATGCCGCGCCCACCCTCGTACGAGAAGGCGAGGTTCTCACGTCCGCCGCTCTCCGCGTCGCCGCCGGCCTCGGCCACTACCGCCTTGATTTCAATGGTCTGGCTACCCGCCGTGACCGCGCCGCCGCGCACCGCGAACGTGCCCGCTTGCAACAGCGGGACGGTACGGCGCACGACGTTGACGAGCGCCGTGGGACGATTGTCGCCGCTCGGCTCGGCGCTCGTGAGGTGGCCCTCGGCATTGACGCGAAGCTCGACGCGCAGCGTGCCCGCGTCGCCCAGGGCGACCTTTGCCCAGATCGGGTCCGCGCTGCACGCCGCGGGAATCGCCCGCGTGAAGGCTCGTCCGAGGTCCCGCACGGCCGCTTGCCCGTCGCTGCCGAACGTACCGTCCCGGCCACCGGGGGCAGCGCTGCCGCCGTCCGCGGCCGCTGTCGCGGACCCCGCCACCTTCGCTTCGGCGGAGCCACTGGGCCGCGGCGCGCGGGGTGTCCCGGGCTTGCGCGCGCGCTTCAATGGTGGTGGACGTGGCGCGGCGCTGGGGCTCTTGGGTGCGGTGCTGCCCGCGGTCGGGGCCGGAGGGTCGGATACCGGCGCTGAAGGCTGCGCGGCCCCCCCAGGCGAGGCGGGCGGTGTCATCGGAGCCTCGGCACCTTTCGGGGAAGGGGCGCGAGCCGCGGTGCTGTCACCACGACCGTCGGGCTTACCCTGGTCGGTGGACACTTCGATGGAGGTGCCGACCCAGCGGTCGGGCGCATCGTACGCCGTTTCTCGCTCGGTGAGCGCCGCGACGCGCGTCGCCATCGGGCGCGCCGCCCCGAAGAGCGCGGCGTGCACGACGATCGAAAGAACCACGGCGTTTCTCATCCGTCACCTGAGCGTACCCGGCCCGCGGCAGATGTCGCGTATTCGGGGACACGGGACGCGTTGACACCGCCGGCCCGCCCACGTTCCCGGCCCTGAAAGTCGACGTCCAATCTGGCTTCGACGAGCGGGCCGGCTGAATACACCTGCATCCGGGTTGCGCATCCTGGCCGCGTGGTATGCTGAGTGCGAAAACACGCAAAAAAGAGGGTAAAAACCACATTGCAAAGCGATGCGGTATTGGTCACCATGAAGGTGCATTCTTTCGTGCGCTGCCCGGTGGCCTTCCTGCTCAAGGGACCTGCACTGAATCATCGGCCTTGATCCCTGTGGATGGCTCCCGAAATACGGGGCGCGTTGCCGACAGCCGACTCTAGCCTCAGCGCTTGGTCAGGCTCGCGTCAGGCAAATTGGAGAGCCCATCAGCGAGGAGGATCGTCATGCATGGATTGGGGAGCATGCGTCGGGGGACGCTGCTGCATCACGGTACCGAACGGTTGAAGAACGTGTGTCGCGTGCTCGGATTCAGCAGCGAGGATGAGCAGCGCATGGTGGGGGTCTTCGCTCGAATGGGAGCGACGTGGGGAGGGTGGCCGCTCGGTGGTAGCGCGCGGTGGCCGTCGGACATTACCGACGATTACTCGCCCTTCGAGCTCTCGGTCGCAATTGACGGTGGGGAGCCCGAGCTGAGGTTCCTCGCCGAAGTTCAGGCCGAGCTCCCGACCGTCGAATCTCAATGGAAGGCCGCGTGGGCGTTCACGGAAGGGCTGCAGCGGGACTACGGCGTCGCGCTCGATCGCGCGCGCGCCATCAAGGATCTCTTCGCGCCCACGTTCACGTGTCCGCGCTTCGGGGCGTGGCACGCGGTCAGCTTCGCGCGCGGCAGAGAGCCGGAGTTCAAGCTCTACCTGAACCCGCTCGCCCGTGGCCGGAGCACGGCACGGGCGACCGTGCACGAAGCGATGAAACGCCTCGGCTTCGCCGGAGCCGAAGCTCATTTGCCGGCCACCACGGCCGACGATGCGATCGTCTACTTCTCGCTCGATCTGACGGCCACCGCTCGGGCGCGCGTGAAGGTCTACACGGCGCATTACAATGCGAGCCCCGATCACGTCGAGCGCGCTCTCAGGCCGGCGAGCGGCCATGTGCAGGGTCAGGTGGGCAAGTTCTGCACGATGATGGGCAACTCGTGGGGGCCTTTCAACGCGCGGCCGGTGCAGACCTGCCTGGCGTTCACCGCAGGGAACGAGAGCCCGACCAGCGGGACTGTCTACTTCCCGGTCCGATCGTACGCCGACAGTGACCTGGAAGTCCAAGAGCGCGTGCTCGGCTACATTCACGCCGAAGGTGAGCCCATCTACCGGGCAGCGCTCGGTGGCTTTGCGAATCGTCCGCTCGAGGACGGCGTCGGCATGCAGACCTACGTGTCCTTGCGACAGGCGCCCGGCGGACGCCGTCTCACCGTGTATCTGTCTCCGGAGATCTATGCTGTGCGCCAATCGGCGCGGGTCGGCAGGAGCTCCTGCGTGGTGCTCCGGTCGTCGAACGCGTTGCGACGAGCGAGCGGGCAATGAACCATGGGCGGTGAGCCACCGGCAGCGGCGCGCGGGCCGCGACGATCGCTCACGAAGCGGGCTGCCGCAGGCGCTGGTAGCACAAGCTTTCCGCGCTGCAACCTGTATGGCGGCTCGCGCGGTGAGCACTGACCGAGCTGGCAGCCTCCCGGTGCCCTTCTCCGGGAGCCCACCCGGTGTTCGCGACGGCGGTCCGAGAAACGCAGCGTATTGGTGCGTCCAACCGTGCTGCGTTACGTAGCACGCGAACCGCTTCATATGAAACGTCAATGCGATCGGACATCCAGACGCTTGCGTTTGACCGAATTTTGTGTGGATCTGGACGATGCACCCGTCGAGAGCGAACGAGCGCATCTGCCTGCTCCAGGCGACCCTGTTCGGGTGTGGTCCGGGATTGACATCGATTACCTGCAGCGGGCGAGTAGGTCTTGACTGGGATTAGAAGTGTTCGTTTTCTCTTCGCGCCCATCCGTCCCGGCAGAAACGCCGGGGCGGAGGCGTCCTTCGTGGGGTTTCCGCGGACGTTCGTTGCTCGCGAAGTGGTGTGCTGCACAGGGATGGAGGTTCGCGTGGAGGCATTCATCAGGGGCTACATGATTCAGTACACGGGCCGCTTCATCAGCGAAGATCCGGTGCTGAGCAAGCGGATGTCGGCAGATGTCATGGAGCAAATCAAGCGCAACGAAACGGCCGTCGAAATGAAGGACTGGCGCCCACGTGCGGAGGTCACCGCGCTGTGGGAGGCCATCGTCGACGCCAGCGAGCCGAGCAACCAGGAGGCCGCCTACCAGTCCCTGGTCCGCTGTGGCGAGAGGATGGGATCGTACGCCACTGGCACCTTCTTGAAGCTGCTGCTGAGGGTGCTCACACCAAAGATGTTCGCGAACAAGTTTCCGGACTTCTACAAGCGCGACCACCGCGGCGGGGAGGGGGTGGTCGAAGAGATTAGCCCGAAGCGGGTGGTGCTCTGCGCTCGCGGCGTCAAAGGCTACGACCACTTCGGTCCGATCACGGTGGGATGGTGCGCCGTTCCGCTGATGGCAATGGGGCTCAAAGGGATCAAGATGGCCTGCACGCCGTGGTCACTCGCCGACCCGGGACCGGACGAGGTGCGCCTCATCGCCACCTGGGACTGACAGGCCTGATTGTTGTTGGCCCGGTGCCTGCCAATGCTGGCCGGCGAGCACCGGGGCGCATGTGTACGGACACCACCGCGGGCGCGTCGAGGAACCGGCGCGCCGGTGGGGCAGCAAGGGGTTGGGCTCTCCCGATGGAATCCATCGTACTATCGCATGCTTTGCGAGAGGGCGTGCCGCGGCGCGATATCGCTTGCTCTGCGCCGCTTTTCCCCTGGCGGCCAATGATATCCAGCCCTTCGCCGGTCAATTTGGAGGATAGGTCGAAATGAGGCTCACCCGGCTGCCACCCGCTTCCATCCGCGGTCCGCGTCCCATCCCTCTGCTCGGTCCAGCCGGCAGTCTCCTTCGATTCTTCCATGACCCGGTGCGGTGCATGCGCGACACCTACGCGCGCTACGGCGCGGTCGCCGCCGTCTCGGACCACGACGCGTCGCTCGTGTTGGCGTTCGGCCCGGATTGCAACCGCCAGATCCTCTCCAACCCCCAGCTCTTCCACAGCGCCGCGGAGCTGCCCATCCGCATCCCGGAGGGCAGCTCGCTGATGCGGCTCAGCACGTTCCTCGCGGGGATGAACGGGGGACAGCACGACAAGCTGCGCCGCCTGATGATGCCGCTCTTTCAGAAGAGCTACCTGGAGACCTACCGCGACGCGATCGTCGCTGCCGCCGAAGGTGAGCTCGCGCGGTGGCGCACCGGGGAGACGACGGACATCTCCAGGGCGATGGCAAGGCTCTCGCTCTGCGTCGCCTTTCAGTGCCTGTTCGGGCTCGACGTCTCCGGCGATGCCCGCGAGCTGGCCGACATGGGACTCCGCTTCACCGAAGGGGCCACGTCACCCGCGCTGCTGCTCTTGCCCTACGACCTCCCCGGGACGCCGTACCGGTCATTCCTGCGGCTCTGCGATCGTCTCGAGGCGAAGCTCCGCGAGCTCATCCACGAGCGGCGAGCCCGGCCGGACGGGCGGCACGACGCCCTTTCCCTGCTGGTCGCCGTGCATGACGAGGACGGCACCCTCCTGCCGGACGCCTCGCTGGTCGGGCTCGCCAACGAGCTCTTCATCGCGGGACACGAGACGACGGCCTGCACGCTCGCGTGGACCCTCTTCCTGCTCGAGCGCCACCCGAAGATCCTGGGCGACGTGCTCGACGAGCTCGCCTCGGTGCTGCACGGCGACGCGCCGACCGTCGAGCAGATCGACCGGCTCCCTCTGCTCGACGCCGTCGTCAAGGAGAGCATGCGCATCTTGCCCGCCTCGCCGTTCTTCTTTTTTCGCCGCACGACGGAGAGCGTCAAGGTCGGCTCGTACGAGCTGCCGGCGGGCGCCTCGCTGGTCATCAGCCCGCTCATGACCCATCACATGGCAGACCTCTATCCCGAGCCGCGGCGCTTCAAGCCCGAGCGCTGGAACGGAGAGCCACCCGCGAGGTACGAGTACCTGCCGTTCGGGGCCGGCCCGCGCGCCTGCCTGGGTGCCTCCTTCGCGGCGCTCTCGCTCCGGACCATGCTCGCCCTGATCCTGCAGCGCTTTCGCCTGACGCTGGAGCCCGGCGCGCGGGTGTCGTTCAAGGTCCGAGGCATCATCCTGGGGACCAAGCACGGCCTGCCGATGCGCGTCGAGAGACCATCGCGCACAACGGCGGCGACGGCGCCGCTTCGAGGCGACATCGCCGAGCTGATCGACGTCTCGTGACCGCGGACTGAGCCGCGGGCGAGCGCCCGGATGGTGTCCATGACCGCGCTCGCCCGGCGAGCCGCGAGCGTACGAGAGGAAGGCATCGGATGCGCAACGCGATTGGATACATCACGAGCAAGCAAGCCGCGCTCGGCGAGCACCCGTTCCTTCAGATCCTCGCGGCGAACCCCCCTCTGGCGCAGGGGGTGCTCTTCGTCCCGCAGGTCTCGTTCTTCGTCCTGGCCTTTCAGGACCTCATGCGGATGACCGGCGAGCGCGCCAACAGCCCGCGACTGCGGGACCTCCTGCGACGGCATTGCGAAGAGGAGATCGGCCACGAGAAGTGGTTCTTTCGCGACGCCGGCCGGCTCGCGGGCGGAGCCCCCGACCTGGCGGCGCTGTTCGGCGTCGCGCACGCCCCCACGCGTGAAGCGACCTACGCGCTCGCGGCCGAGGTGCTGGGCGCCCGCGACGACGTCGAGCGCCTCTGCTTGATCTTCACGCTGGAGGCCGCGAGCGAGGTCTGCTTCGGCGGCGCGCAGGCCTATTTCGCGCGCGCCGGCGTCGCGAACGACCTGGTCTATTTCGCGGGCATTCACCGCGAGATCGAGGCGTCTCACTCGCTCTTCGATCAGGAGATGCAAGCCATCGTCACGAGCCTTCAGCTTGCCCCGGACGAGCTCACGCGCGCGTCGCGCGCCGTCGATCGCATCTACGCGGCCCTCGGCTGGATGCTCGACGGACTGGCCAGCACGCTCGCACGCGGCGGCGCTCCAGGGCCGGCGCCGGCCAGATGACGACGATCCGCTTCCGGTGCTTGCACGGCGCCCGGCGCGACGCTATCCCGCCCCGCTCCCCCAAAGGGTCTCCTTCGCATGTCGACAACCGCTCCCGAACGCCAGGCCGCCGTCCTCGTGGCCGTGCAGTTTCCCGATGTCACCGACGTCGACCACGCGGCCGATCTCGCCGAGCTCGGGCGCCTCGTCCACACGCTCGGCTACGAGGTCGTCGCCACCATCAGCCAGAGGCGCCCCTCGCTCGCCGCCGCGGCCGTCCTCGGCGAGGGCAAGCTCCTCGAGCTCGCCGACCTCACGGGCGGCAAGGGCGTGGTCCCCTCGGGCGCCCCCGCGAAGAAAGACAAGGCCCGCGCCAGACGCATGGCCGCCGGAGCGGGCGACGAGGCCGACCAGGGCGGCGACGGCGACGAGGGCGGCGACGGCGCGGCCCGCAAGGCCACGGTCGTCGTCGTCGATCACGAGATCAGCCCGAGCCAGGCGCGCAACCTGGAGCGCGCGACAGGCGCCGACGTGCTCGATCGCACGGGTGTGATCGTCGAGATCTTCCATCGCCACGCGAAGAGCCGCGAGGCCAAGCTCGAGGTCGAGATCGCGCGCCTCAAGTACGTCGCGCCGCGCCTGCGCGAGACCGGCGGCGGCGCCGATCGACAGCGCGGCGGCATCGGCGGCAAGGGCGCCGGCGAGTCGGCGATCGAGCTCGACAAGCGCAAGATCCGCGATCGCATCGCGGAGCTGCGCGAGGAGCTCGAGGCCATCCAGAAAGAGCAGGGCGTCCGCCGCGAGCACCGCAAAGATCAGCAGCGCGTGGCCCTCGTGGGCTACACGAACGCGGGCAAATCGTCGCTCATGCGCGCCCTCACCGGCAGCGACGTGCTCATCGCGGACAAGCTCTTCGCGACGCTCGACACCACGGTGCGCGCGCTCCACCCCGAGACAAAGCCGCGCATCCTGGTCTCTGACACGGTCGGCTTCATCAAGAAGCTGCCGCACGATCTCGTGGCGTCGTTTCGCTCGACGCTCGACGAGGCGCGCGAGTCGTCGCTGCTGCTCTACGTGGCCGACGCCTCGGATCCGACCTTCCGCGCGCAGCTCGAGGTGACCCGCGCCACGCTCGCCGAGATCGGCGCCGACAAGGTCCCGAGCCGCCTCCTGCTCAACAAGGTCGATCGCCTCGACGCCGCCGAGCGCAATACCCTCGCGCACGAATATCCGGACGCGATCCAGCTCTCGGCCAAGGACCCGAACGACATCGTCGCGCTGCGGCAGACCATCGTCGCGTTCTTCGAGAGCACCATGGTCGAGGGCGAGCTGCTCGTGCCGTACGCCAAGCAGGGCCTCGTCAGCGAGATCTTCGAGGGCTCGCGCGTGCTGTCCGAGGAGTACGACGAGCTTGGCCGCAAGATGCGCGTGCTGGCCCACCCCGCGGCCCTGGCCCGGCTCGCCAGCCTGCTCGAGCGCTAGAGCGAGACTTTGAATCGCGGAACGGCCGGCGCTTCGCCCGCGCGGTCCATCGCGTGAATGGCCGCTCCACCATTCACGGCCCCGCTCCAGAGCCCACGAGACTTCGGGTTTGATGCGGCGGTCGCCGATGCGATCGCCACGTCGCATCGAGCCGGAGCGAGCAGGAGAGCGAGAGTTGGGCCGGGGCGTCGTCTCCAGGGTCGGCCGCGGCCCTGTCGCCGATTGGGCAGCTCGTCGCCTGCTTCCTGCTGGCCCCCCGCCGGCGCGACACGGTTGCCCTACCGTGGAATTTTCCGCGCCGGGACGTGTCGGCCAATCGCCGACGTTTTCGCCGCAATCTGCGTTCCGAACGGCGGCGCGTGATGCCTGGCACGAGCAATGCTCAGGGGGCAACGTGCCGGAGGCGAGCGTGCTCGCTGCTCCGCGCACCTTCGAGGTACCCATGAAGCGAATCCATTTGCGAGCCCTCGGGTTGCTCGCCTTCTCGATTGGCAGTCTCGCCGGCTGCGGTTCAGGCGGCGACGAGGGCGGCTTTTCGGGAGGGGCCGGCGGCGGAGGGGGCGGAGGCGCCGGCAACGGCGTCGGAGGGGGCGTCGGCGCCGGTGGGAGCGGGACGGGCGGCACGCCGCTGCCTCCCGAAAAAGAGCTGGAGTCGAGCTACGGGGCCCCCGTCGCGACTGGCAAGTTCGTCTGGATCGCCAATCCCGAGAGCGGGCGGGTGGCCTACATCGACGCGGCCTCGCTCGAGATCAACGTGGTCGACGCGGGCAATGGGCCGACGTTCATTGCGCCGATCCCCGACGGAGACGGCGACGTCGCGCTGGTGCTCAACGTGCTGTCGAAAGACGCGACGCTGCTCCGGGCCAAGGGCCCCGAGCTGACCACGCAGACCTTCGCGGTGCCCTCGTCCGGCAATGGCTGGGCGGTCTCCAAGGACGGTCGGTTCGCCATTGCATGGACCGACTCCCGGCTGATCGCCGGGGCGGATCCCATCGACGGCTTCCAGGACGTGACGGTGCTGGATCTGAGCAAGTCCGGCGCCGGGTCGACGCCGCTCACGGTGGGATACCGGCCGGTGGCAATGGCCTTCGATGCCGATAGCAAGAAGGCCTTCGCGGTCACCCAGGACGGGATCACGGTGGTCGACCTCGGCGGCGCCGCGCCCGCGGTGGTGAAGAACATCAAGCTCGGCAGCGTGCCGGAAGGGGCCCCGACCACCAACGACGTCGCGATCACGCCCGACGGAACCTTCGCATTGGTGCGCCACGAGGGCGACCCGAACGTCGCCGTCTTCTCGCTCACCACGGGCGAAGAGACCGACGTGGCCCTCTCGGGTCCGGTGACAGATCTGGACCTGTCTCCCGACGGCACGGTGGCTGTCGCGGTGATCCGCGAGCACGGCGAAGTGGCGCTCTTGCCCATCCCGGGCATCGCCGCCGATCCCACGGTCTTTGCCACCGTGAAGATCACGGACGCGGTGATCGGCTCGACCTCGCTGCCGCAGAGCAGCCCGCAGGCGTTCCTCTATACCAATGCCGTGCCGAGCTCGGTATTGACCACGATCGATACGTCGGACGCCCTGAAACCGCCGGCCTTCTTCAAGCTGTGGGCGCCCATCGCCTCGGTCTTTCCGACGCACGACGCGGCCCACGCCCTGGTGCTGCACTCCACCGCTGGCATCCCGAACGCGCAATACCCCGCGGCGATGAGCGTGGTCCCCGTGGCGGCGGACCTGCCCGCCAAGCTGGCCGGTCTCGACGGACCGGTGGTCTCGGTGGCGCTCTCGCCGGCCGGACACCGCGGGCTCGTGGCCACCGGCGACGAGGTCGGCAAGGCCTATCGCCTCTACGTGGCATCCATGCCCTCGCTGGAGGTATTCGAGATCACCCTCGCGAGCCAGCCCATCTCGGCCGGCATCGTGGCGGGCGCGGACCGCGGTTATGTCGCCCAGAAGCACCCGGATGGGCGCATCACGTTCGTCGACTTCAAGACGGGCGAGATCCGCACCCTGACGGGGTTCGAGCTGGCCTCCCAGGTCGTGGACGGAAGTGGAGAATGAGCATGCGACGCACCCTTGGCCTGGCAACGATACTGGCGCTCTCGGCCGGCTGCGGCGAGCAGCGCGCGGAGCTGTGGGACGCCCCCGCCTCCGGCGAGAACGTGGCGGTACACGCGCTCCGCGGCTCCGCCGCGGTGGTGGACGTCGTGGGGGAGCGCGTGATCTTCGCGACCCCCGAGAGCACGGACAGCCTGGCTTTCGCACAGGTGCCCATCGAGCACGGCCATGCCACGTCCGCCGCGACGCGCGACGGCGAGCGGTTGGTCGTCCTTTCGCGCGGCGATGTCCCGCGCCGCAGGGCGGACGATCAGGGACCGAGCCTGTCGGTGATTGACAGTCGCACGAGCCCGCCAAAGACCTCGCGTTACGAGCTGGCCGACCCGCTGTCGGGCCTGGAGCTCGACCCGACGTCGGAATACGCGGTGGTCTATCCGAGCAAGAGCGACGCGTCGTTCGTGCAGAACCCCAACGAGCTCGTCCTCGTCAAGATGAACGAGCCGCCGTCGGAGGACAACCCGGTGCCCGCCACCATCCGCAGCTTCGGCGGCCGGCCGGAGGGGTTCACGTTCACGCCCGAGCTGTCGCTGCCGGGCGGAAAGCGCCGCTTGCTGGTCGTCCGCACGGACCGCGACGTGGCCTTGATTGATCTGGACGCGCCCGGGAAGCCGGAGATCACCGTCAAGCTGACGACGGGCGCGGTGGCCCCGAAGCCGGCGAGCATTGCGGTGACCGACGGTGAGCTGGATGACGAGAACGACGCTCGCCTGGCCGTGCGCATGGAGCAGGATCACAACGTCATCCTGCTCGACCTCTTGCCCACGCCCGGCGACAAGGTCCAGACCTCGCCGCACAGCTTCTTGCCGGTGCCCAATATCGTCGACGTCGGCGGGACGCCTGCGGACATTGCCTTCGGACAGACCGACGGCGGCTTGCGTCTGCTCGCGGCGGTGCCGTCGAAGAGCGCGCTCGTGCTGGTGGAGCCGAGCACGGGTGTCACCACCGAGATCGCCCTCGGCGCTCCGTTCGAGAAGATCTCCATCGTCACCGAGATCGTGGGCGAGACGGCCAATGGCAGCGACGTGGCGCTGCTCTGGTCCACGTCCAGCCCCGTCATTGCCTTCGTGGCGCTCGGCGCGACGGTCGGGACGCCTTACAAGAGCGTCGAGCGATTGCAGCTCGAGCAGCCGGTGGCCTCCGTGCTCGACGTGCCGGCCCCGAACTCCGATCTCAAGCTGCTCGCCGCGGCGGACGGTCGCAGCTTCGTCGTGCTCAACCTGATCGCGCGGACGGCGTCGCCGCTGCTCTCGTCGACGTACGGGACGCAGGCGATGGCCTCGCGCGACGGCGAGCGCTTGTGGATGTTCTCGGAGCAGTCCAGCTCGCTGGCGCTCGTCAACCTCGCCAACCTGCACCCGCAGAACCTGGAGCTCAACTATCCCGTCGGGAGGACGTTCGACCTCGAACGCAAGGACGGCGGACACGCGCTCCTCGCGTTGCACACGGCCGGCACCATGGGGATTTCGCTCTTCGACGCGCAGAAGCCCTCGCTCGACGAATCGACCGAATACCTGGGCATCCTCCTGGGAGATTACCAATGAAACGCGCGACGAAGCTCCAGACTGCGCTCCTGGCCCTGGCCTTCTCCAGCATTGCAACGGGCGCCATGGCGCAGCCCAAGCCGGCCGCGCCCGCCGCCCCCAGCCTGCCGGCGGGGGACGCGCCCGCCGCCACGCCCCCGGCCCCGGCGGCGCCCTCGCCCTCGCCCTCGCCCCCGGCGGCGCCCTCGTCCCCGGATGCATCGGACGGTCCGGTCCCCGAAGAGTCGCGCGGCCCGGTGCGCGCGTTCGAGGTCGGCCCGGCGCGCACGGCGCCCGCCCGCAAGGTGGCCCCCGCGCGCGCGGCGCCCCCCGATTCCGCGACGGAGTATTCGGTTCCCGAGGAACCTTCCGGTGCCGCCGGCATGGCGGGCGAGGAGCCCGCGGCGGAGGCCCCCGTGGAGCCGCCGGCAAGGCCTCACAACCAGTACTTCGCGCTGGGGCTCGGCTTTCGCGCAGGGGTCGTCTCCAATGCCGGATACGACCCGTATTCGGAGGACAATACCCTGCCGGCGGCGACCCTCTTCGGGACGTTCACGCCGTTCTCGACGCGCCCCGCCTCGCTTCACCTGGCCTTCGAGTGGGACTTCGGCGGAGCGTCGGCGACGGCGCGCGGCCTTCCCAGCTCGCTCGGCATGCACCGCCTCGCCCTCGGCCTGGAGGGACGTTATGCCCCGATCTCGCGGATCTCCTTCTTCGCCCGCGCCATGCCGGCGGCCATCCGGGTGAGCGGCACCATTGACGACACCGCTCTCGGCAACAAGCTGGAGACCGCCTCGTGGACATGGGGCGTCGATTTCACGGGCGGCGCCGCGGCACGCATTGGAGCGGTCGGCGATCGGGACCGCCCCAAGGTATCGTTCTGGCTCGCACTGGACATGGGGTATCGCTTCGCCGGCTCGACCAAGATGCGATTCCGCCCGGGCGATCTCACCGAGGATGACCAGACTCGCAGCTTCGGCGAGATCCCGCTCGCCGACCTGGACCTGTCGGGCTTCATCTCGCGGCTCTCGGGCTCGATCTCGTTCTGACGAAGATCCGGTAATCGAGCTCGATCCGTAATGAATCGAGCCCTCTGCCTACAAGCGCCCGACGCCTCCCGGGAGGGCGCGTCGCTGCCGGGAGCGTGCTTCGCGGTTCGTGCGACGGGCGCGGCAGGCGATCCTCGCTTCGTGCCCGCTCTCTCCGCTGCTCGCCGCCGCGTGCTCGGCTTCTGCGCGTCGCTCGCGCTGCTCGTCGGGTGCTCCCGACCCACGCCGCACTACGCCATCGAAATGGGCATGAGCAGCGCGTATCGCGGCGCGGCGGGGGACGTCGTGCGCGTGCCGCTCGCCAGGCCCGGCTGCGCCGTCGTGCGGGCCCACGTCGGCGAGGGGTTCTCGGCGCCGATCTACGTGGGCTGCGACTTCGCGAAGTAGCGCCGAGCTCGCGCGCCCGCGCATCCCGGTGCCTGTGCCCGCGCGCCCGGCTGCTCACGCACCCGCGCGAATCCTGTCGTCCGGTACAGCAAGCTTTCCCGCGCGGCGGCGTGCGGCTATCCCGGCGGCGCGATGGCGAAGCTCTATTTCCGGCACGGCACCATGGGCAGCGCGAAGACCATGAACCTCCTCGCGGTCGCCCACAATTACCGCAGCCAGGGCAAGCGCGTCGTCCTGCTCAAGCCCGGCCTCGACACGCGCTTCTCGGACAAGGCCATCGTCTCGCGCTCGGGCCTGCAGATCGACGCGGACATCGTGCTCGACCGCACCACCGTGCTCGACCCGCACGCCTTCGAGGGCCTCGCGTGTGTGCTCGTGGACGAGGCGCAGTTCCTCTCGACGGCGGTCATCGAGCAGCTCCGGGCGCTCACGCTGCGCCCCGGCGTGCCGGTCATTTGCTACGGGCTCCGCACCGACTTTCAATCGAAGCTGTTCGAGGGCTCCAGGCGATTGCTGGAGCTGGCCGACAGCATCGAGGAGATCAAGGTCACGTGCCAGTTCTGCAACCGCAAGGCGATCCTCAACATGCGCTTCGTCGACAAGAAGCCCACGCTCTCGGGCGAGCAGATCGTCCTGGGCGGCGACGAGAGCTACGCGCCGGCCTGCTACACGTGCTTCGACGAGCGCCTCGGGCTCACGGCCGGTCCCCCGCGCTCCGTTTGACCGCGCCCACCGCCGGCCACCGCGCGCCGCCGGCTCCCGTCAATCCCGCGCCGCCCAGCGGCCTGTCAATGCCCCCGGCGCCGCCATCATTGCCCCCCCCCGCGCCGCCATCACGGGCAGTAGCTCTTGTCCTTCTTTGCAATGGCCTTGCACGCCTTGTCGCTGCCGCAATAGCTCGCGTCAATGCGCGACACGCCCTTGCAGAAGTCGCTCTTGCAATAGCTCGAGTCCTTCTTGACGATGCCCTTGCAATCGTCCGTCTTGCAATAGCTCGAGTCGCCCTCTGGCCGCATTCGTGCGGCGCTCACCCCGCCGGCTTGCGCGCCACCCCGCGGATCGTCGCCCGCGAGAGCGGGCTCGCCTTGCGCATGCTCTCGCGGGTCTCGCGCTCCACCTCGAATCCCGCCCTCCGGATGGCCGCGCCGGTGCGCCGCGTCAGGTGGCAGTTGCCCGCGATGTGCTTCCAGAAAGGCTCGACGCGCTGCTGCCAGAGCAGCCGTGAGGGCCGGTCCTCGGCGGCGACGTGCTCCAGGAACACGAACGCGCCGCCCGGGCGGAGCACCCGCAGCACCTCGCGCAGCGTGCTGTCGAGGTCGGTCACGGAGCACAGGACCAGCGTCGACACCACGGCATCGAACGACGCGGCGGGGAAGGCGAGCGCGTCGGACGGCGCGCCGCGAAGCTCGACGCCGCGCCGCGCCTCGCGTGTCGCCCGCTCCCGGAGCCTGGCGAGCATGTGGCGATCGGGCTCGGTGAGCACCAGGCGGGTGACCGCCGCGGGATAGTGGGGCAGGTTCGCGCCCGTGCCGGCGCCGATCTCCAGCACCTCGCCCGCGAGCCCGGCCAGCAGCTCACCGCGCCACTCGACGAGACACGCCTCCTCCGCGGCGAGCATGAAGCGGTCGTACACGGCGGACATCAGCCACGACATGGCTCCCCTTGTACCGCATGGCCGCGGGCCCCGCGCGGGCTCATTTTGCAACGTGCGCGGCGCGCACCGCTCGCGTGATCGTCATTCGCGCGCGCCGCTCGCGTGATCGTCATTCGCGCGCGGCAGCCCCGCCGAATTGTCATTCGCGCATGGCAACCGCGGGCTCGTCATTCGCGTGGCCATTCGGCGATGATCCGCGTCGCCCCTTCGCCGCCTACTTGACGAACGTCACCGCATCGGGCGCGACGAACGCGTGCGGCAGCGCCGGGCAGCCGGGCTCCGAGAGGACACCCTCCACCGCTTCGATCTGCGCCGTGTCGCGCGCCCGGTCGGGCCCATACTGATAACGAATCGTCATCTTCGTCGCACGCGGCACTTCGCCCCACGCCGCCCCGCCCGGGACCGCCGCCACCTTGGTGCCCGCGCGCACCATGGCTTCGCCCACCCTCTGATGGCTGCTGTACGAGCCGCCGCAAAAACCAATCCCAGCTCCGACTCCGCCGAGGCTCCCGATCTCTTCCACCCTCGAGGTGTCGACCCAGCCGTGCAGCGCACCGCCGTCGTCGAGATCCACCGCGAGCATCGTCCAGGCACCCCGCGTCTCGACCCGGTGAAACCCGATGGTCGGCCACACCGTCAGCCGGAGACCCTTTCCCGGCTCCGACCAAACGTCCACCGCCTCGTCGCCCAGCAGCCCCCACGTGCCCTCTTGCAGCGGTGCCACCTCGGGGTCGCTCTCCGGGACCTCCAGCGCGGCACACGGCAGCGCAACGTCCTCCACAAGCAGCCTGCCCGCTGCCAGCTCGAGCGCCCCCACCAGCAGCCCACCGCGCGCCCCTGCGCGCAGCAGCCGCGCGCCCCGCCCGAC
>Ga0163144_10006450_pt1 | contig 25884 bp, 9 predicted proteins | sample OliLak19BULKMAT1_FD_123175 | JGI IMG/M metagenome (GOLD analysis project Ga0163144, IMG submission 123175) | Freshwater microbial mat bacterial communities from Lake Vanda, McMurdo Dry Valleys, Antarctica - Oligotrophic Lake LV.19.BULKMAT1 | ecosystem: Environmental > Aquatic > Freshwater > Lake...
CCTCTTTGGGTGACGGCCGCCGGCAGCCCGGAAACGTTCAAGCTGGCGGGTGAGACCGGGGTCAACGTCCTCACGCATCTCCTCGGTCAGGAACTGGAGGATCTCGCGAAGAAAATTCAGCTCTACCGCCAAGCCTGGCGCGATGCCGGCCATGCGGGTGCAGGGTGTGTGACAATCGCGCTGCACACCTTTGTGGGCGACGATGTTGAAACCGTGAAGGCGAAGGTGAAGGAGCCGATGATCCGGTATCTGGCCGATTCCGCGGATTTGCTGAAGGGCTTGTCGCAGGCGATGTACCCGGGATGCGAGATGAAGAATCTCACGGCGGAAGAGACGCGCGGCCTGGTGGAGTTTTCCTTCAACCGATATTTCAAGCTCTGCGGTTTGCTGGGCACACCGGAAACGTGTCGGAAGACTTTGGCCCAACTGAGCCGGATTGGCATCGATGAAGTCGCCTGCTTGATCGACTTCGGCGTGGACGTAGAATCGGTGCTGCAGAGCCTCGAACAGCTCGATGGCGTTCGCCGTGAGTTCCAAGCGCAGATGCCGTCGCCGGCAGATTCCGTTCGCGCGACGGCGGGGAAACGGAGCGTATCGCTGGTGGAGCAGATGCAGCGTCACCGGGTTACTCACTTGCAGTGCACGCCTTCGTTTGCGCGCATTCTCCAAGCGAGCCCGGAAACGCGAGTCGCGTTGAAATCGCTCCGGCAATTGATCGTTGGCGGCGAAGCGTTGCCCGTGGGACTCGCGCGGGAACTTAATGATGATTTGCCGGAGAAGGTCGTGAACATGTACGGTCCGACGGAGACGACCATTTGGTCTACATCCAGCGTGGTGACGGCCGGTGAGAGCGCGACGGGCACGGTCGACATCGGTCGACCGCTCGCCAATCAGCAGGCGTATATTCTGGATGTGAGGCTGCAACCGGTCCCCATCGGGGTACCGGGTGAATTGTGGATCGGCGGCGCCGGCGTGGCGCGCGGCTACTGGCGTCGATCAGCCCTCACGGCGGAAAAGTTTTTGGCCGATCCGTTCCGGCCCGGCCAGCGCATGTATCGCACGGGCGATCTGGTGCGGTACCGTCCGGATGGTGTAATTGATTTCCTGGGACGGGTAGATTTTCAAGTGAAGCTGCGGGGCCACCGCATCGAACTCGGGGAGATCGAGGCGGCGCTGATGCAGCGCTCGGATGTCCAGCAGGCCGTGGTGGTGCTGCGGGCCGACGATCTCAACGAGCCGCAACTTGTGGCGTACGTTGTGCCGGTGCCTGCAGCGGAGCCCGCGCCCAATGTCCTGCGTGATTTCCTGCGGCAGAAGTTGCCGGAGTACATGGTCCCCTCGCTTTACGTGACGCTGGAGCGGTTGCCGCTCACTCCCAATGGCAAAGTGAACCGCCAGGCGCTCCCGGCGCCGCAGGGAATCCGAATGAAATCCGACGGCGACTATGTCGCCCCGACGGGCAACTTCGAACAGTCCGTCGCGGCGATTTGGAAGGACATTCTGCGCGTGGAGCAGGTCGGAGTGGATGATAACTTTTTTGATTTTGGCGGGCACTCCTTGCAGGTCGTCCAAGTGCAGAATCGGTTGCGCGAGACGCTCGGCATCGACGTGCCGGTGTTGAAACTGTTTCAGTTTCCCACGATTCGACTGCTGGCGAAGTTTGTCGCTGAGCACTCGTCGCCCGTTTCCGGTGATGAGTCATTCCGGGCCCGGCTCGAGGAGCGGGTGCGGCGCCGCCAGGGAACCCTGCCGATTCGCCGCCGCGGCGTTTCGGTAAACGAAACCCGATGAGGATCGACGAAGCCCAAGCCCCGAGCATGCATTCCCATTCACCGCAGGAGAGTGTTGCCATCATTGGTATGGCCGGCCGATTTCCCCAGGCGGGAAACCTGGAAGAATTCTGGCGCAACTTGCGGGCAGGGCGCGAGTGCGTTTCCTTTTTCCGCGCCGAAGAGGTGCAGTGGCTGCCGCTGGAGCATCCGCCACGCCTCGAGGATCCCCAGTTTGTGAAGGCGCGCGCCGTGCTCGAAAAACCCGAGTGGTTTGATGCGGCATTTTTCGGGATGAATCCCCGTGAAGCTGAAATCATGGACCCACAGCATCGGGTGTTCCTTGAGTGCGCGTGGGAGTCGCTGGAAAATGCGGGGTGCAACCCGGACACGTTTGACGGGCTGATCGGCGTTTTCGCCGGAGCGAGCCTAAATACGTATCTGTTCTCGAATCTCCTCACGAACCCGGACCTCGTGAAGGACTACGGATTGTTCGCCTCGCTGATCATGAACGATGGCGACTTCGTTCCGACGCGGGCCTCTTACAAATTCAATCTGCGGGGGCCGAGCATCAACGTGCAGACGGCCTGCTCGACGTCGTTGGTCGCCGTGGCGATGGCGGCCCAAAATCTCCTGGGCTACCGTTGCGACGTCGCGCTCGCGGGGGGCGTTTCGATCACGTTCCCTGCCTCGCGCGGACACCATCACCATGCCGGCGGAATCGTGTCGGCTGACGGACACTGCCGCGCCTTTGACGCGAAGGCCGATGGGACGGTCCGGGGCGATGGTGCTGGGGTCGTGGTTTTGAAACGACTGAGTGATGCGTTGGCGGATAGAGACAACATTCTCGCCGTCATCAAAGGCTCGGCGATCAACAACGATGGGTCGGTGAAAATTGGATACACCGCGCCCAGTGCGGACGGTCAGGCCGAAGTGATCGCGTTGGCGCAAATGGAGGCGGGGGTTTCAGGTGAAAGCATTTCCTATGTCGAAGCTCATGGGACGGGGACACCCTTGGGCGATCCCATTGAGGTTGAGGGACTGACCAAGGCATTTGGAAGCAAGGGACGGCAGTTCTGCGCGCTGGGATCGGTGAAGAGCAACCTGGGCCACCTCGACGTGGCGGCGGGCGTGGCGGGATTGATCAAAACCGTGCTGGCGCTGCAACACGGTGAGATTCCACCGACGGTTCACTTCGAGCGTCCCAATCCGAAGATCGATTTTGAGCGTAGCCCGTTTTTCGTGAATGCGGCGGCGCGAGCGTGGCCGAAGACGACCGCGCCGCGCCGGGCGGGCGTGAGCTCTTTTGGGATCGGCGGGACGAACGCGCACGTCGTGCTGGAAGAGGCGCCGGCCGTCGCGTCGACGAGGTCTGCGCGACCGCAGCAGTTGTTGGTGGTGTCGGCCAAGAGCGAAGCCGCGCTCCAGACGGCAAGCGAGAATCTCGCTCACTGTCTCGAGGAGATGACAACTGCCGACGGAGCGCCGGCGATGGATCTCGCGGATGTGGCATATACGCTGCAGACGGGACGAAAAGTATTCGCCTGTCGTCGCGCTGTGGTGGCCAGTGATGTTGCTGCAGCGGTGCAGGCGTTGCGCGCCGTGCACGGTAAATCCGAACGTGGACCGCGTGATGCCGGGACGCCCCGCGTGGCTTTCATGTTTCCGGGGCAGGGGGCGCAGGCCGTTAACATGGCGCGCGGCCTCTATGCGGTTGAATCCGATTTTCGGTTACAGGTGGATCGATGCAGCGAATGGCTGCGGCCGCGCCTGGGCTTGGATCTCAGGGACGTGCTTTTTCCGGGATCGTGGTCGGAGTCGGGAGTTTCAACCGGCAAACGGCTCAGCGAGACGGAAGCCGAGAACCTGCTGCGCGAGACCCGCATCACCCAGCCGGCCTTGTTCGTGATTGAGTACGCGCTTGCCCAGATGTGGATCGGATGGGGCGTGAAACCGGCGGCCATGATCGGGCATTCACTGGGTGAATACGTCGCGGCGTGTGTGGCCGGGGTGATGTCGCTCGAGGATGCGCTCGCGCTCGTGGCTGAGCGGGCGCGCCTGATGCAGGCGCAGCCAGCGGGAGCCATGACCGCACTGCGGTTGGCCGAGGAACAAGTGGTGCCGCTACTGGCGGATAAGACTTTGGCGCTCGCGGCGGTCAATGCCCCGGGCTTGTGCGTCGTTTCCGGACCATTCGATGCCGTTGAAGCTCTGGAGCAGAGACTCGCAGCGAGCGCCATTCCTTTCAAACGCCTGGCGACTTCGCACGCGTTTCACTCGTCCCAGATGGACGGAGTGCAGGCACCCCTCGCCGCCATTATTCGCGGCCTGAAACTTAACCCGCCGACGATTCCGTGGGTTTCCAACGTAACGGGCACCTGGATCACGATTGAGGAGGCGATCAGCGCCGACTACTGGACGAAACACCTGCGCCAGACGGTGCGCTTCAGTGCTGGAATCGCGGCGCTCGTAGCGACTGGGCACACGGTGCTGCTCGAAGTTGGACCCGGCAGCACGCTCGCCGGACTGGCGCGCCAGAATCCCGCGGCAGCCACGTCGGCAACCATCGCGGCAACGTTGGGGAGTTCGCGCGATGGCTTGGATTTTGCCGCCGTGCTCAAGGCAGTCGGCGACCTCTGGGTCGCGGGAATTGTGCCGGAATGGCGTGATGGATTTTACCGGGATGAGACGCGCCGAATCGTAGCGCTTCCGACGTATCCGTTCGAACGGAAACGCTTTTGGATCGAGCCGGGTGCAGGTTTCATGGGGCTGATGCCGGAATCGGCTCACCCGGGGGCGGTGGCGGCCCGCTCGTCCGGGACGGCTGAAAGCGTAACGGCGAATGCGTCGGAGTTCTCCGCCCTATTGGGGACGGCGGCGATCGCCCCTGACTCGAAGGTGAACGCTGCCGCGACGCTGGATCGCTTGCTCGCGCTGTTTGCGAAGTTATCCGGCATTCCGCTGAACCGTGCGAACGCAAATGATTCGTTTTTCGAACTCGGGTTTGAGTCGTTGTTTTTGATGCAGGCGGTCCGCAGCATCGGGCAGGAATTTGGCGTGACGCTGAGCTTCCGCCAACTGCGGGAAGACCTGGTCACGTTTTCCCTGCTGGCAGCATACCTTGATCAGAAAATGGTCGGAGCGGGTCCGCGCCCACGCCCTGAACCCGCGACAACGTCCGGTGCCGTCGAGCTGCCCGCTGCCATCCGGCTGCCGGTGACCGACGCCCAGCGCGAGATGTGGTACGCGAGTCAGCTGGGCGAGGCGGTAGCTTCGGCTTACCACGAACAGTCGACGCTGCGCTTCAACGGACCGGTAAATGTGCCGGCCTTGCGGGAAGCGCTCAAGCGACTGGTCGCGCGCCATGAGGCGCTGCGAACGACGTTCAGCGTGGAAGGAGATGTTCAGATCGTGGCTCCCCTAGGGGACCTTCCGCTGGACATCCGAGACTTTGCGGCGGTTGCGGAAGGCAGTCGGGACATGCAGGTCGGGGCCGCGGCGCGGGAAGAGGTTGAGCGCGCCTTTGATTTGGCCGCGGGACCACTGATGCGGGCGACCTTGCTGCGGATCGAGAACGACCAACACCTGCTGGTTTTGGTCATCCATCACATCATCTGTGACGGATGGTCGCTTGGTACGCTCGTGGCCGAGCTGGCCGACCTCTACAGCGCGGAAACGCAGGGGAAGCCCGTTGCGCTCCGAGCGGCGGGCTCTTTCACGAATTACGCGCGCGAGCAAATGGACGCGCAGAAGAGTCCGGCCTTTGCGGCGGCGCGGGCGTTTTGGGCGGAGCAATTCTCGGATTCGATTCCGTTGCTCGAGTTGCCCACGGATCGAGTGCGGCCGACGCAGCGCACGTACCAGGGTGGATTCGTGGTTCGGACGCTCAGCCCTGATCTGACCGCCGCGTTGCGTGAATTTTGCGGCGAGCGTCACTGCACGTTGTTCACCGCCTTACTCGCCGCTTTCAATGTCCTCCTTCATCGCCTGAGCCGGCAGGACGATCTGGTTGTTGGCGTTCCGTCTGCGGGACAAGTGCTCGGTGGATTGGAGCACGTGGTGGGACATTTCGCCAATCTGCTGCCGGTTCGCAGCCGGGTGGGTGGGGATGAAACGTTTTCAGGTTATCTAAAAGCCGTGGGCGAACAGCTGAACCAGGTACTGGAACACTGGCACTACCCGTTCAGTGCGTTGGTCCAGCAATTGAAAGTGGCGCGCGACTCGAGCCGTATGCCGGTCGCGAATGTCGTTTTCAATTCGAGCCAATTGCGCGGCGTTCCTCATTTTGCGGGGTTGCAGGTTGAGGCCCTGATGACACCCAAGCGCCATGTGAACTTTGATCTGAATTTCAATTTCGCGGTTCAGGCCGACGCGCTCGTGATGGGGTGCTATTACAGCGCGGAGCTTTACGATGAGGCGACGATTCAGCGGTGGATTGGTCACCTCGAGACGTTGCTCGAGGCGATCGTTGCGGCCCCGGAAACGAAGATTACCCAGCTGGTTTTGCTCACGGCTGCGGAACGGAATCGCCTACTCGTTGAATGGAACGCGACGGCTCTGGAGTATCGCCGCGATGCCACGATTCACCAGTTGTTCGAGGAGCAGGTGAAACGAACACCGACCGCGGTTGCGCTCGTGGCGGAGGCAGAGCGGATTTCTTATCGTGAGTTGGACCGACGCGCGGAGCAGCTTGCGGTGCGGTTACGGGCGGTGGGGGTCGGCGCGGACGTTTGCGTGGGATTGATGCTGGAGCGTTCGCCGGATCTGCTGGTGGCAATACTTGGAATTCTGAAAGCGCAGGGGGCGTATGTTCCAATCGACCCTGAGTACCCGGCGGTGCGCATTGAGTTTATCGTGAGGGACACGGGAATGCCGGTGATCGTCTCGCAACGGCGGCTGGCCGATCAGATTCCGACGGGCTCGGCGACGGTGGTGCTGGTCGATAATCCGGCTGAACCGGTGGCGGCCAAATCGGGTGCGCCGGGAGTTCGACGGGCGGACACCGCGGGAAATCTTGCCTATGTCCTCTACACGTCCGGCTCGACGGGAGAGCCCAAAGGCGTGGGCATCGAGCATCGCGCGGTGGTGGCGCTGGCAGCGTGGGCCTCGCAATTCTATCGAGCCGACGAATTGAACGGCGTGTTGTTCGCAACGGCGGCGACGTTCGATGTATCCGTATTCGAAAGTCTGATTCCTCTGCTGCTCGGCGGAAAAATCATCCTGGCGGAGAACATTCTCGCGCTGGGAACGCTGCCGGCGGCTTCCGAAGTGAAGCTGGTCAGTGGCGTGCCGTCCGCGGTTGCGCAGCTCGTGCGAAGCAAATCGCTGCCCGCATCCGTGGTGACGGTGAACGTCGCGGGTGAAGCGTGTCCGCAATCCTTGGTGGATGCGCTGTACGCGCGGGTACACGTGAAGCGGGTAATTGATGTCTACGGGCCGACCGAGACCACCGTTTACTCAGCGGGTGGGATGCGCGTTGCCAACGGCGCGCCCACGATTGGACGTCCCTTGCCGAACGAGCGGATATATATCCTCGATGATTTGCTCCAGCCGGTGCCCGTGGGCGTGAGCGGCGAGTTGTACATCGCCGGCGACAAGTTGGCGCGAGGATACCTGAATCGACCTGAGCTAACACGGGAGCGGTTTGTGGAAGCACCGTTCGCCCCGGGGGAACGGATGTACCGCAGCGGAGACCGCGCGCGTTTCAATCCGGATGGCACGATCCAGTTTCTCGGCCGATTGGATCACCAGGTGAAAGTCCGCGGTTTCCGGATTGAGTTGGGAGAGGTCGAGGCGGCTATGCGAGGGTGTCCTGGAATTTTGGATGCGGTAGTGGTCGACCGGCCTGATCCCGCGGGTGGACGCAAGTTGGTCGGCTATGTGGTCGGGCCCGCGAATGAAAGCGACCGGCAGCTCCTGCGGGAGAGACTCGGTGATGGCCTGCCGGCTTACATGGTGCCGGCGCACCTCGTGGTAGTACTGGCGATTCCGCGGCTTTCCAGTGGCAAGGTGGACCGCCACGCCTTGCCCGAACCTGAAGTGGAGAAAACATCCAGGGTCGCGCCGCGCACCACCACGGAAGAGGTGCTGGCAGCGGTCTGGAGCGAAATCCTCGAAGTGCGAGAGGTCGGTATCCACGAAAACTTTTTTGAACTGGGCGGGCATTCACTGCTCGCCGCGCAGGTTCTCGTGCGCGTGCAGGAGTTTTTCGGCGTTCCGTTGGGTCTGCGGCAATTTTTCCTTTCTCCCACCATCGCGGGCATCGCCGTGGCGATTGAGCATGCGCTGATCACCGAAATTCAGGCGGAGCGGACGGATGTGACGGAGTCCGCCGACGTTGAAGCCCTTAGTGCGAAGGATGGCACATGAGCGTCAAACCGGAACTGGTGGGAGCACCGAATGAACTTTCAGCTTCGCAGCGGGCCGTGCTCGAAGAGCGACTGCAGCGGGCGCGTCGCAGCAGCCTGCGTCCGCTCGAGAGTCGCACCTCGATCCCGCGGCGCGCTCCAGGAACAGAGTTGCCGCTGTCATTTGGCCAGGAGCGTCTTTGGTTCCTTGATCAGTTGGAACCAGGCACACCGGTGTATAATTTGTGCCACGCGGTGCGGTTGAAAGGCTCGCTGAATTTGCCGGCGCTGGAGCAGGCCTTGAACCTGATTGTGGCGCGTCACGAAAGTCTGCGCACGAATTTCTGCGCGGAAGAGGGTCGTCCTTTCCAAGTGATCTCTCCCGTCCGCGTCCTGCCTTTGGTAGTGGTCGACCTGAAGGATGCGGTGGTCGAGAATCCTGAGGTCGAATTGAAGTCGCGGCTTCAAGTCGAAGCGTGTCGCCCGTTCGATCTCGCCACCGATCTTCTGGTCCGGGCGCTGGCGTTCCAGGTTGCTCCCCGGGAGCACGTTTTGTTGCTCACGATGCACCACATCATTTCCGATGGCTGGTCGCTGGGGGTGTTGTTTCGCGAGCTGGCCAAGGGGTATGCGGGATTCTGTCAGGGGAAGTCGCCTGCGCTCACGGATCTTCCGGTGCAGTTCGGGGACTTCGCGCTGTGGGAGCGTCAGCAGCTCCACGGCCCGTCGTTTGATGAGGCGCTGAGTTTCTGGAAGCAGCAGCTTGGAGGCGCGCTGCCCGCTTTGGAACTGCCGGTCGATCATCCCCGTTCAAGTGCCGCGGTGGCACGCGGTGCATTGCGTTCATTCACGCTTTCGCCGCCTTTGACCGAGGCCGTCATGGCGCTGGGTCAACAGGAAGGAGCGACGCTCTTCATGACGTTGCTCGCGGCGTTCAACGTCCTGCTGTACCGCTGGACGGGGGCGGATGATATTGTCGTGGGTTCGGTGGTGGCCGGACGCCGGAAAGTGGAGTTGGAAAAGCTCATTGGCTTCTTTGTTAATACCATCGTTCTCCGGACAAACTTGAAGGGCGACCCCACGTTTCGAACGCTGCTACGGCGGTTGCGCGATTTTTCGTTTGCGGCGATCACGCATCAGGGCCTGCCGTTCGACGTGCTCGTCAAGGAGCTGCGGCCCGATCGCGCCGCCAGTCGCAATCCGCTGTTTCAGGTGATGTTTGTGGTGCAAAACGCGCCGTCGCCCACCGCGGAAATGCCGGAGCTGGCGGTTGAGTTGGTGGACGTGGATACGGACACGGCCAAGTTTGATTTAACGCTTTCGATTCTCGAGGCACCCGAGGGATTGCGGATTGGCTTCGAGTACAACGCGGATCTTTTCAATCCTCAGACGATCGAGCGGCTGCTGGGCGGATTCGAGGTTCTTGTCGCGAGTATCGTCGCTGGACCCGACCGCCCGATCGCGGATCTGCCTTGGATGGGTTCGGGGGAGCAGCAGCGAATCGTGACGGAGTGGAATCGCACGGAGACGGATTTTCCCCGGAATGGGACGGTCCATGAGATGTTCGAGGAAAAGGTCTCGGCAGCGCCCGGTCGCCACGCGCTTTCGTTTGCGGATGAGGCGATGACGTATCAGGAACTCAATGACCGAGCCAATCAGCTGGCGCATTACCTCCGCGCGGCAGGCGTGGGTCCGGATAGCCTGGTGGCGCTTTGTCTCGAGCGATCGCCGGAGATGATCGTCGCCCTGCTGGCGATTCTGAAAGCCGGCGGGGCTTATGTGTCGTTGGATCCCTCCTACCCGGCCGACCGGCTGGCGTTCATGCTGGCTGATGCGCAGGCGGCCGTCGTGCTGACCACGGCGGCGCTTCGACGGGTGATCCCGACGAACGACGGCGCGATGCCAGCGTTGCGTGTCATCGAAATGGATACAGAGGCGATCCAGCTTCGCCGCCAACCGACCGCCAATCCGGCACCGCGGTCCCGGGCCACGGACCTCGCCTACGTCAGTTATACGTCGGGTTCAACGGGCCGTCCTAAGGGGGTGTGCATCACCCATCGCGCGGTGCTTCGCTTGGTGCTCAACACGAATTATATCGATCTCGGTCCGGATGACGTGCTCCCGCAGCTCTCAAACTGCGCTTTCGATGCGTCGACGTTTGAGATCTGGGGCAGTCTTATGCACGGTGGCCGGCTCGCGATTGTCCCGCCGGCAGTGGTGTTGTCTCCGCCCGAGTTGTACACGTTTCTCGCGGCCGAAGGGGTGACCGTCATGTTTTTGACCACGGCCCTTTTCAACCAGCAGGTGGAGTTCCGCCCGGACTTTTACCGTTCGTTTCGGGTCGTACTTTTCGGCGGGGAGACGGCCAACGCGAGCATGGTTCGGGCGGTGCTGCGGAGTGAGCCACCGCAGCGGCTGCTCCACGTTTATGGACCCACCGAAGTGACCACGTTTGCCACAGCGCACGAGGTGCGAGAGGTGCCGGCGGATGCGGCCACGGTTCCGATTGGCGCCCCGATTTCCAACACCACGGTGTATGTGCTCGATCCGCGGGGGAGGCCGGTGCCCGTTGGCGTCGCCGGCGAGCTCTATATTGGCGGGGTGGGTGTGGCGCGTGGATACCTTCGCCGACCCGAGCTCACGGCTGAACGGTTTGTAACAGATCCGTTTCAACCGGGCGCGGATGCGCGCCTTTATCGCACGGGTGATCGCGTGCGCTGGCGGGCCGATGGCACCTTGGAGTTCCTGGGCCGCTTTGATCGGCAGGTGAAGATTCGGGGCTTCCGCATCGAGCTCGGAGAAATCGAAGCGGTGCTGGAGCGGCATCCGGGGGTGAAACAGGCCGTCGTTGAAGTGAAGGAGAGTGATTCGAGCGAGCGCCGAATCGTGGCGTATATCGCGGCGGAAACACCGACGCTGGAACCGGCGGAGCTGCGGCAATACCTGCAGTCGCGGTTGGCGGAGTACATGATTCCGGGCGCATGGGTAATTTTGGATACGTTGCCGTTGAACGCCAACGGCAAGGTGGACCGCGCGGCCTTACCGGTGCCGCAAACTGCCAGTGGGGCCGAGCACGTTCCGCCGCGCGATGAGACGGAGCGCCAGCTCGTCGAGATTTGGACGTCCGTGCTGGGAGTGGAACGGGTGGGGGTGCGGGATCGGTTTTTCGATTTGGGCGGACACTCGCTGCTCGCCGTCCGGATGGTCGCGCGGCTCGAGAAGGCGTTCGGCCGGACGCTGCCGGTCGCCGCCATATTTCAGCACGGCACGATTGAGGAACTGGCGCCGTTGTTGCGTTCCGGGGCGAGCGCCTACGCCTCGGCGACGGCGATCGTCGAGGTTCAAGCGCAGGGTGAACGGCCGCCCCTTTATCTCGTGCACGGGGTGGGCGGTGGAATGTTTTGGGGTTATGCGAATCTGGCGCGGCATCTTGGTCCGGAGCAGCCCTTGTTGGCGTTCAAGTCGCGGGGCTTGGAGGGGCTTCCGGAGTACGAAACGATCGAGGAACTCGCGGTCCACTACGTTGCTGACCTGCGGGCGCGCCAGCCCGCCGGGCCGTACCGAATTGGCGGATACTGCTTCGGCGGCATCGTGGCCTATGAGATGGCTCGCCAAATCGAGGCGGCGGGTGAAACGGTGGCCGTGCTGGCCCTGATCAATTGTTCACCGCCGAACACGGCGTACAATCGAATTCCCGAACACCCCTCATGGCTTTGGCGGATCAAGTTTGTGCGCAATATCGGGTACTGGCTCGGGTGTTTCATCTTTCGTTGGAACCTGGCGGAACGCCTCGAGTTTGCCCGCTGGAAGTGGCGGATTCTGCGCAAGCGGATCCCGGTTGGTGGCGGACGAGACGCCGCAGCGCTCGGGATCATCGATCTGGACGAGATGGTGAACCTCGATGCCTACTCGGAAGAGCAGCGGCGTCTCTGGCAAACGCACGTGAACGCACTCCCGCGGTATCAGCCGAAGCCCTACGGAGGACGCGTGACACTGCTTCGGACCTGCGGACATCCGCTGTGGTGTTCGTTCGACGACCATTATGGCTGGGGACCACTCGCCGGGGGCGGGGTGACTGTCCTCGTTGTGCCCGGGGGACATGGAAACATTCTCGACGAACCCCAGGTGCAGAAAGTCGCCCGCGCCCTCGAGCATGAACTCGCGCGCGGAACGGGGGATGCACGCGAAACGTTGGTCGACGCCGCGATTTCGCAGGAGGAGCACGCATGAACGGTCGCTTCGGCCTGCCGGTCGTTCGTCTTGTCGCGTCCGTTCCCGACGGCGACGGACGTGGAGTGGAGCTCGACTGGACGGAGTCCGCGATGAGGACACGGGAACTGATTTCGGAGGATCAGATTGAGCTCTGGCAAATCGACCTCGACGCCGTGGCCGACGTTGCGGTGGCGCGATTGCGACAGGCGCTTTCGGCCGACGAATGCGCGCGGGCTGATCGCTTCCGTTTCGACCGGGATCGGTGTCGCTTCGTTATCACTCGGGGGGCGTTGCGGTGCCTGCTGGCGGGAAGCGTGGGAGTCTCTCCTGCCGCGATTAGATTCCGCTATGGGTTGGCAGGAAAGCCGTTGATCGCCGGGCGCGCGGCGGGAGTCGGGGTGCACTTCAATGTCACGCATTCGGGAAATCTCGCGCTCATTGCGATCACGCGAGCGGGAGATATCGGGATTGATCTGGAACCCGTGCGCGATCTGCCTGACTGGGAAGGAGTCGCGAATTTGGTTTTCGACGCTAGGCAAGTCGCCCAGTTGCACTCGTTCGCGGAGCCGAGGCGGATGCAGGCGTTTTTCCGGGCTTGGACCCGGAAAGAAGCGATCGCGAAGGCACGGGGCACTGGTTTAGGCGGGGCGGAACTAAATGGTCCGTTTACGTTGAGTACTTTCTCTTTTTTTCCCAACTGGGTGGTGAGCATCGCGGCTCCGCCGCAGGTCCGCTTCCTGAGGTGCCGTGGTTGGGACTCAGACATTCTCTCTCCGTCTTTGACGGTCCGCCATCATGCACCTTTCTCGCCTGCCGCTGCTGACTCGGCTGTAAACATATGAACTTACTTCGATTTTTCTTCCGGGGCTCACGGGCGATGATGATCTCCACGTTTGGCGCCGCTCTGTTGAGTGGAGCGTGCAATGCGGGGCTGATTGCCATGGTCAACACGGTCCTGGCGGCGCCGGGTTCGCCCGCCGGGTGGATGCTGTGGGCTTTCGTTGCCCTGGGCGTCGGGCGGTTGATGACCAACTTTGTCGCGCAGATCATGCTCGCTCATTTCTCGCAGCGAAACTGCATCAATCTTCGCCGCGATCTGGTGAGCAAAATTCTTGCGGTGCCGCTACGTCAACTCGAGGAGGTCGGAGCGCCGCGCTTGATGGTCACGCTGACGGAAGACGTTCTCGTCTTGACCGAGGCGATGCTTTGTATTCCGGCGTTTGCGGTGAATGTCGCGATCCTGATTGGTGGCGGCATTTACCTGGCGTGGCTCTCGCCGATGGTGCTGATTGTTATCGGCGTGTTCATCCTGTTCGGCGCGGTGGCTTATCGCTTGCTGATCCGGGCTGGCTTCACGCGGCTGTTTCAGGCCCGCGATGAACAGGACCGTTTGTTTAAACATTTTCGGGAACTCACAGAGGGCATGAAGGAGCTCAAGCTGCATCGCGAACGCCGGGGAATGTTTTTCCAGGAAAACATTCATGGCGTGACCGAGCGGTATCGAAAGCATGCGCTCGCGGCCGAGCTTCGGTTTATCATCGCGAACAACTGGAGTCACTTCGTGTTCTTCACGGTTATTGGTCTGATTCTGTTCTTCCTGCCGAATTTCTATCATGTGCCGCCGCAAGCGATGACGGGATACGTGATCGCGACGCTGTATTTGATGGGTCCACTTTCGGGCGTCTTGAGTAGCTTGTCGGTGTTTGGACGGGCCAGCGCGGCGTTGCGCAAGATCGAAGACGTGGGCCTGACCCTGGCGGCGCGTTCCGGTGACAGGTGTCCGATTTCTCAAGGGCCCCAGCGCCCCGCGTTTGAGCGTTTGGAATTGGTCGATATCAAGCACACCTATTTCCGAGAAAAGGAGGACGACAACTTTACCCTGGGTCCGGTGCGGCTCTCCTTCACCCCCGGCGAGATTGTATATCTCGTGGGTGGCAACGGCAGCGGAAAATCGTCATTGGCGAAGGTCATCACGGGACTCTACACGCCCGCGGCGGGATCGATCCGGGTCGATGGTCAAACGATTGGAGACCACAACCGTGATGATTATCGCCAGCTGTTTTCGGCCGTGTTCGCTGACTTCTATTTGTTTGATAATTTGCTCGGCACTCCGGGGCCCGAACTGGACCTACAGGCCCGCGAGTATTTGAGCCTGTTGCACCTTGACCATAAGGTGACGATTAAGGATGGCGTGTTGTCGACGACCTCGCTGTCGTCGGGTCAACGGAAGCGACTCGCGTTGCTCAACGCGTTCGTGGAAGACCGCGCATTCTATCTATTCGATGAATGGGCCTCCGATCAGGACCCTTTGTTCAAGGACATCTTCTACACCCAGTTGCTGCCGGACCTGAAGGCGCGGAACAAGACGGTCCTCGTGATCACGCACGACGACCGCTATTTCCACCTGGCGGATCGGATCATCAAACTCGACTACGGTCGGGTGCAGATGGAGCGGGGAAGTGCCCATGCGCCTAGCGCGGAAGCGCTGGACGGAGAAACGGGAGGTGACGAAGTTAGGAATGGCGCAGGCAAGGGCCTCACGCGGGCCGGGGTTTAGGTCGTTGAGGCGGCCGGACAGGCCGCGGCGGTAATGGCAAGTAGGCACGTGGTGGGCACCAGACGTGGTGTGCACCGATACCCCGCAATTGATGCCGTGCCAATGGCAATGGCTGCGTAGCGTGGTGGGGCGGGTCGTGGCACGATAAGGGGTAACCGGACGTGTTCCACTTGATGCTCCCTCCCCATGCCCACGCAGTCCCCGAAATCTGAATACGTAACGTGTGATGCAAATGAAGCGGTGGCTTCAGTGGCTTATCGGCTGAACGAGCTGATTGTCATCTACCCGATCACGCCCTCTTCGCCGATGGCAGAGTCCTGCGACGAGTGGGCGGCTCAACTGAAGCCCAACCTGTGGGGCGAAGTGCCGCGCATGGTGGAGATGCAGTCGGAGGGCGGGGTGGCGGGCGCCGTGCACGGCGGATTGTTGGGCGGCGCGTTGACCACAACGTTTACGGCTTCGCAGGGACTGCTGCTGATGATCCCGAATCTGTACAAGATCGCGGGGGAGCTGCTGCCGTTTACCATGCATGTCAGTGCCCGGGCGCTGGCCGCGCAGGGGTTGTCGATCTTTGGCGATCACCAGGATGTGATGGCCTGTCGCGCCACGGGTACGACACTTCTCTGCAGTAACTCGGCGCAGGAAGCGCACGACCTGGCGTTGGTGGCGCATGTGGCAAGCTATCGCGCGCGCGTGCCGTTTATTCATTTCTTCGACGGATTCCGGACTTCGCACGAAGTGCAGAAACTCGCCGTGATGTCGGACGACGACATTCGCGCGACGATTGACGAAGCGGATATCGCGGCGTTCCGCGCCCGGGCGATGACGCCCGATCGGCCGACATTGCGTGGCACGGCGCAAAATCCGGATGTCTACTTTCAGGGTCGTGAAGCGGTAAACTCTTTTTATCTCAATCTGCCCCAGGTGGTGCAGGCGACGATGGACCGCGTCGCAGCGGTGACCGGCAGGTCGTATCATTTATTCGACTACTATGGCCACCCCGAAGCGGACCGGGTGGTGGTAGCGATGGGGAGCAGTATCGAGACGCTCGTCGAAACGGCCAACTGGCTCGTGGAGCGGGGCGAAAAGGTGGGGGTCGTAGCGGTGCGGTTGTTCTTACCGTTCGAGGTTCCAGCCTTTCTGAAAGCCCTCCCGAAAACGGTGCAGTCCATTGCGGTGTTGGATCGTACGAAAGAGCCCGGTTCGATTGGCGAGCCGCTCTATCTCAATGTGCTCGCGGCCTTGGCGGAGGGGCGGTCGCCGCTCGCGGGCTCGCGTCGCGTGGTGGGGGGACGTTACGGTTTGGGCTCGAAGGAATTTACCCCGGGGATGGCGAAGGCGGTGTTTGCGAATTCCTTCGCGGCGGAACCGAGGAATCATTTCACGATTGGAATTTTGGATGACGTGACGCGGACGTCGCTGCCGTTTGAGGCGGATTTCGATCTGGAGTCGGCGGACGTGCGACGCTGTGTGTTCGTCGGTCTGGGCGCCGATGGTACCGTCGGGGCCAACAAGAACTCGATTAAGATCATCGGCGAGCAGACCGAGAACTTTGCTCAGGGCTACTTCGTCTACGATTCCAAGAAGTCGGGTTCGATTACGATTTCGCATCTGCGGTTTGGCCCGCGGCCCATTCGCGCTCCCTATTTAATCCGCCAGGCGGGGTTTGTGGCGTGCAGTCAGTTCAACTTCGTTGGTCGCACCGATGTCCTCGGGTATGCTGCCCCCGGAGCGACGGTACTGCTGAATTCGCCCTATGCCCCGGACCAGACCTGGCGGAAACTTCCGTTGGAATGGCAGCGGACCCTGGTGACTAAAAAGCTCCGGCTTTTTGTCATCGATGCCACGCGGGTAGCGCAGGCGAGTGGGATGGGGCGGCGGACCAACACCGTGTTGCAGACCTGTTTCTTCGCTCTGTCCGGAGTGTTGCCGCAGGCGGAAGCGATTGAGCAAATCAAGCACGCGATCGTGAAGACCTACGGGCGCAAGGGTGAGCAGATCGTGCAGCTCAACTATGCAGCCGTTGACGCGGCGCTGGCGGGTTTGCAGGAAGTCACGATTCCGGCTGACGTCGACCTGGACGCGGTGGCTACCGTGCCACCCACGTACTCGAATGCGCCGGAGTTTGTGCAGAAGGTGACGGCGCGGTTGCTGGCAAACGAAGGTGATTTGATGCCGGTGAGCGCGATCCCGCTCGACGGCTGCTGGCCGACGGGCACCGCGAAAGTGGAGAAGCGCAATATCGCGCTGGAGCTTCCCTCATGGGACGCGAGCATTTGTATTCAGTGCAACAAGTGCGTGATGGTATGTCCGCACGCGGTGATCCGGGCGAAGTTCTGCGCGCCGGAGGAACTCGCGGGCGCGCCCACCGGGTTTGCCTCGGCGCCCTTCCGCTCCAATGAATTTCCTGGTCAGCGGTATACGCTGCAGATCGCGCCGGAGGATTGTACGGGTTGCTCGCTCTGTGTGCAGGTGTGTCCGGCCAAGGACAAAACCAATCCCCGCCACAAGGCCCTCGACATGGTGCCGCAGGCGGAGCGAATCGAGCAGGATAAAGTGAACTGGGATTATTTCCTGACCCTGCCTGAGCCGGACCGGAAGCAACTAGATCTTAGCACGGTAAAGGGCACCCAGTTTCTGCAGCCGCTCTTCGAGTTCTCGGGCGCGTGCGCGGGCTGTGGCGAAACTCCGTATATCAAGCTGCTGACCCAGCTGTTTGGCGACCGCATGGTGATCGCGAATGCCACGGGCTGCTCGTCGATCTATGGCGGAAACCTGCCCACCACGCCGTATTGCTCAAATGGAGACGGTCGCGGTCCCACGTGGGCGAATTCACTCTTTGAAGACAACGCTGAGTTCGGGTTGGGCCTGCACCTGGCGGTTGAGCAGCGCGCCCGGACCGCGCGCGAACTGCTGGGGCGGCTGACGGCACGCGTCACACCTGATCTGATCGCCGCGCTCCTGAGCGCGGATCAGTCCCATGAAGTTGGAATTGCGAGTCAGCGGGAACGGGTCGCGCAACTGAAGACGATGCTGCGCAGGATCGATTTGCCGGATGCGGTGCGGCTACTGGCCGTGGCCGATGATTTGGTGAAGAAGGTGGTTTGGATCGTGGGCGGGGATGGCTGGGCGTACGATATCGGTTACGGTGGTCTTGACCATGTGCTCGCGTCGGGCGCCAACGTGAAGGTGCTCGTGCTTGATACCGAGGTTTATTCCAACACGGGCGGACAGGCCTCGAAGTCGACGCCGATGGGCGCCGTGGCGAAGTTTGCGGCGGGCGGCAAGGGCGTGGCGAAAAAAGACCTCGCGCTGATCGCCATGCAGTACGGGCACGTTTATGTGGCGAAGGTGGCATTCGGCGCGAAGGATAGCCAGACCGTGACGGCGATCCGCGAGGCCGAAGCGTATGACGGACCGGCGCTCGTGATTGCCTACTCGCATTGTATTGCGCATGGGTTCCCGCTGCAGCACGGACTCGAGCAGCAGAAGCTGGCGGTTGATTCCGGCTACTGGCCGCTGTTCCGCCACGACCCACGACTGGCGGCGAAAGGCGAGGTAGCGTTGAAGCTGGATTCGGCGGCGCCGAAAATCGAGCTGGCCAAGTTCATGGCGAACGAGACCCGGTTCGGCATCCTGCGGAATGTGGCGCCCGAGCGTGCGGAGCAACTTGCCGCGCAAGCCCAGACGCAGGTACGGCGGCATTTTGCGATGTACCAGCATCTCGCCATGGCGCATGGAAGTGGCGCGGTTTCACCACCGCCGCCGGTGGCCGCATCTGCCGGGGTGGTCGCGCCCGCGGCGGCTCCCGCCGTGGGCAAAGCGCCGGGTGCGAATAACGGAGGCCACGCAGCATGAAACTCACGACAAATTACCTGGGCCTCACGCTGGCGAATCCGCTGATGGTGGGCGCTTCTCCCTTCGGTGACGTACCGCATATGGCGCGGCAACTGCAGGACGCAGGCGTATCCGCGATCGTGATGCGGTCGCTGTTTGAGGAGCAGATCGATGCGGAGCAGCGCGCGCTTCTGCACAACTTGGAGACGACGGCGGAAGGTCACGCTGAGGCGACGTCCTATTTCCCTGGTTACTCGGATTACCAACTCACGCCCGATCACTATCTCCGCCAGATTGCGCAGTTGAAGCAGACCCTCTCGATCCCGGTGATTGCGTCGCTCAATGGCACCCGGCCGGGTGGGTGGACCGACTATGCCCGGCGCATCGAGTCGGCCGGAGCGGATGCGTTGGAGCTGAACTTGTACCAGCTCGCCACCGATCCGGAAGTGGCCGGGGACATGGTGGAGGCGGCGATGCTGGCGACGGTCAGCGATGTGGTTGGCTCCGTGCAGATTCCCGTGGCCGTGAAGATATCTCCGTTTCACACCTCGCTGGCCCATTTCACGCTCGCGCTGGAAAGTGCGGGCGCGAAGGGCGTGGTCGTTTTCAACCGCTTCTATCAACCTGATATTCAGATCGAGGAATTGGAAGTGGTGCCGCAGCTGCGGCTCTCCGATTCATCTGAGTTGCTCCTGCGGTTGCGCTGGCTCGCGATCCTTTCGCCGCAGCTCAAGCACTCGCTCGCGCTGAGCGGCGGCGTGCACACGGTGGACGACATGATCAAAGGCCTGATGGCGGGAGCACAGGTGGTGCAGTTGGTTTCGGTCCTGCTGCGCCACGGTCCCCGGGTGGTCGCCAGTTTGCTGGCAGGACTGACCCAGTGGCTGGACGAGCATGGTTACGATAGCGTGGGCCAGCTCCGCGGCGCAATGAACCTGAAGCGTTGTCCAGATCCGGCGGCGTTTGAGCGCGCGAATTACATTCGGATCCTGCAGACTTGGAAAGTGTGATGGCGGCTGGGGCGCTAACTAATTCGGAGAAGCCACCGAGGGCACGGAGCGAACGGGGGAGGCCACGGAGTTGGGCAACCGAGGGTCAGAACAGGCAGGAATGCCTGTATCACATTTCCGTCGTTGGGATCGCTCGGAAAAGCGAACCTGATTTTTAACGTTCAACCAACTCCGGCATCTCCACGGCCGGCGCGGGAACGTACGGCTCTTCCTGGAGCTTGATGGTGTTCCGGCCCGACAAGAGCTGCCACCAGACCCGGGCATTCGCAAGCACCACGATCGCGACCAGGACGAGGAAAACCGCCGTTACTCCGGCATCGACCAGATTGTTGAAGCGCTGATGCGTCCACACATTCATTTCCGTCGCGGTCCCGCCGGCAGCGAGTTTGGCTGCAAAGCCTTTCGCAAGATCCAGGAAACCGAGCGGAGCCGGGCTAAAGATCTTCATCAACCCGGCGGTGATGGTGACACAGAGCAACCAGGCCAGCGGCGCGATCGTGACCCAGATGTAGCGGATGCGACCCATCTTGATCAGAACCGTGGTGCCGAGTGCGAGGGCGATGACGGCGAGGAGCTGGTTGGCGATGCCGAAGATCGGCCAGAGTGAGTTGATGCCGCCGAGCGGATCGACGACGCCTTGGTAGAGGAACCAGCCCCAAGCGGCAACGAAGAGCGCCGTGGCGACGGTGCCGCTCAGGATGGAGCGGGTGTCACGGAATGGCTTATAAACGTAGCCGAGCAGATCCTGGACGAGGAAGCGGCCGACCCGGGTGCCGGCGTCGATCGTCGTCAGAATGAACAGCGCTTCGAACATGATGGCGAAGTGATACCACAGCGCCATGGCGCCCTTGCTGCCGACGACGCCGGCGAACATATGCGCCATGCCGACGGCGAACGTAGGTGCCCCGCCGGTGCGGCCGACCATGTTTTTTTCGCCAACACTTTCCGCCAGCGCCTGCATCTCGCCGGTGGTTACCGGGAATCCCAGGGCGGTTACTTTGGCGGTCACGGCTTCAGGCGTACCGGCCATGTTAATGGCAAAATATTGGCCGGGCTCCATGGCGCAGGCGGCGATCAGCGCCATGATTCCGACGCACATTTCGGTGACCATCGCTCCATAGCCCACAACCCGAATATGCGATTCTCGAGCCAGCAGCTTGGGCGTGGTGCCGGAGGATATGAGCGAGTGAAAACCGGAGATCGCGCCACATGCGATGGTGATGAAGCAGAAGGGGAAAACCGGGCCGGCGAAGACCGGGCCCGAGCCATCGATGAACTTCGTGAGGGCCGGCATCTTAAGCGTCGGCGCGAGCACCGCGACGGCGATACCCAGCGCGACGAGCGTGCCGATCTTCATGAACGTGCTCAGGTAGTCGCGCGGCGCCAGAAGCAGCCAGACCGGCAGGACGGAGGCGAGAAAGCCGTATCCCATGATCCACCACGCCAACGTGGTGCCGTGCAACGTGAGGGTTTTTTCGAGTGACGTGCCGTGGAGGAATTGTCCGCCCCAGACCGCGGCGAGCAGGGCGATCACCCCGAAGGCGCTGATCCAAAAGAGGGCGCGTCCGCTATGGCCGGTGTTTTTCATGGCCACGCCCATGATGATCGCGATCGGCATCGTGGCGGCGATGGTGAACAGGCCCCACGGGCTCTCCGCGAGCGCTTTGACGACGACCAGCGCGAGGACCGCGAGCAGGATGGTCATGATGGCTACGATGCTCACCAAAGCGACGCCGCCGGCGAACGGACCCACTTCATCCCGCACCATCCGGCCGAGCGATTTTCCACCGCGCCGGATGGAGCAAAAGAGTATCACCGAATCATGGACGGCGCCGCCCAAGGTGGCGCCGACCAGCATCCACAGCATGCCGGGCAAATAACCAAATTGCGCGGCGAGCACGGGACCCACCAGGGGACCGGGACCGGCGATGGCGGCAAAATGATGGCCGAATACCACCCACTTGTTGGTCTTAACAAAGTCCCGGCCGTCACTGCGCACCTCGGCGGGAGTGGCCCGGAGGTCATCGAGCGTGAGGACCTTGGCCATCAACCAGGCCGAATGGAACCGGTAACTAATCGCAAACACGCACAGGGCCGCGACGACCATCCAGAGCGCGTTGACGGGTTCGCCGCGGGCAAACGCGAGCACCGCCACGGAGCCGGCGCCGACGATTCCGACGAGGCTCCAGCCGAGCATGCGGAGGGTTCGGTTGGGGGTGGTCGCGGACGATAATGCCTGGGTCATGAGGGGTAGTCGGTGACTTTTGAAGGAGCCGAAATGAGAGGCAAGATAGGAAAGCCATCTGGGTTACGATCGGCAAGAAAGCGGTGGTTCATCATTCTAAAAAGCACAGGTGAACCACTGATTTTCACTGATGACCACTGATGCAAACAGAGTTGCGCGATTGAGGCCCTTCACCCGGTAAGTGAAGGGAAAGTTCTATCGCATCGCTCCGGATTTATTTGATCGGTGTTTATGAGTGCTCATCAGTGGTTACTTCTTCTTCGGAATTTAGGAAAAGTCGGATGCGTGAGTCGATCGGGACGATCCGAACGAAACCTGCCAAAGAGCCAAGCGCGTTGGGGACAACACGCTCCACCCCAAACGACTGCTCCCAGGTGGAGCGGCTTGTCCCGAAGCCGCTGGTTCGAGCGATGGAGTTAGCGTGCGAAACGCGTCCGCCAAGCACCTACGACGGAGCACTCACAAGAACAGCCAACCGCCCAAGGCCAGGATTGGCAGTAGAATGGGCAGGCTGAAACGCAGCACGTAGCCGAAGAAGGTTGGGCAGTGGACGCCGGAATCGTGCGAGATCGATTTTACCATGAAGTTCGGGCCGTTTCCGATGTAAGTCATCGCCCCGAAAAAGACTGAACCCAGGCTCACGGCGACCACGAGCAGCGGTTTCTGGCCCAGTAAGGCGCGGACCGATTCCGCGCCGGTCAGACCGACAAACGGCAACGGGTTTTCGCTGATGGCCGTTGTGTGGGCGAGCTGGAGGAAGTTCACGTACGTCGGTGCATTATCGAGCACCGCCGAGAGGAAGCCGGAAGCGAAGTAGTACTGGAGCGGGTGGTGCATTCCCAGTTCCGAGCCGTTTTGCGCGAGGTATCCGAGCGCGGGAATCATCGTCGCAAAGATGCCGACGAAGAGAAATGCGACTTCCTTGATGGGCCCGAACGAGAACGCGTTTTCCTCGTGCACCATTTTTGGCGTGAGCACGTAGCTGGCCACGGCCGCGCCGAGCATGGTGAGTTCACGAATGAAAAAGGCGTCGGGGAGGAAAACCGCGGCGATGATCACCAGAAGAAAGAGGACGTTGACGAAGCCATCGAAACGCCAGGTTTCCGGTTCAACGGCCGCTTGGTGCTGCAGTCGCGCGGGCATGAGTTTGAAGCTGCGGCGGTCGAACAGATAGAAAACGGCCAGCACCAGCCCGAGGGTGAATATCCACTGCAGCATGACGCGGTCGATGAGCCAGAAGAACGGCACGCCGCGAAGGTAACCGAGGAACAGCGGTGGATCGCCGATCGGGGTGATGGCGCCGCCGATGTTCGATACCACAAAGATGAAGAACACGACGTGGAAGGCGCTGATTCGAATCTTGTTCATCCGGATCCAGGGGCGGATCAGCACCATGGAGGCGCCGGTGGTGCCAATGAAGTTGGCTGCGATGGCGCCTATGGCCAGGAACGCCACGTTGATCGCGGGAGTGGATTCGCCTTTCACTTTGATATGGATTCCGCCCGCGACCACGAAGAGGGACCCAATCAACGAAATGAACGAAATGTATTCGTGCGCGGTGTGGATCACCACTTCTCCCCCTTGCGGAACTTTCGCCAGGTAGTAAACGACAACGCAAAGTCCCAGTGCGACTGAGACGTGAGGATAATAATGCTCCCACACGTGCTTCATGGCCGCGGAGGTCAATGGCATCACCGCAATCAGCAAGAGCAGCAGGACGAACGGCGAGACCAGCCAGAGCGGAATCTCGGGGACGGTTCCGCTGGCGGCGGAGGCAAAAAGAAGGGAATAACTCATGCCGTTTTTTAAAATCTAGGCGCGCCGACCCGTTGGCGGACCCGATTCTACCGCCCCCTGGAGCACGCCGAATTCCGCGGGCTCAGCGTTCATCACCCCGCCCGGGCGGCTTGCCGTTCAGGCAGCAGCCGGGCCGCCGGATCGCGTGTATCCAGATTTTGGCTTCGATAAGCAGTCGGGGGTATAAGCTTATTCGTTCAAGTCTTCGGATTTCGGCTCAGGCAGGAAGAACGACAGGATGAAACCACCGAGGTAAGCGGCAAATGCCACGCCCGCCGCCGTGTAGGCGAGCTTGGTGGGAGCAAGCGCAATGTCAGTGGTCGTGGCGAGCGTCACGGTTACCCAAGCAAACGATGTGCCGATCAGGCGTCCGCCAATATTGGCGGCGAAACTCTCGCCGGTGCCGCGCAGATGCAACGGATAGGCCCGAGGCAGGTAGTTTCCCCAGAAGCTGAATTGCGCAACCGTCAGCAATCCCGCGAAGAAAATTCCGATGTACAGCCACTGGAGATTTTGCGTCGCGAAGATCGCAAAGACCACGGGCATCACGATCAGACCGGGAACTTGGAAAAGCCGAACCAGGGTTCGCCGACTGACAATATAGACGGCCAGAACGGCGAGGAGAAAGCGGCCGACCAAACCGCCGACTTCCTGGACCTTGGTGACATCGGCCGCGGCAGATTGGTTCACCCGGGACCGGGTTTGGGCGGCGATTTTCTTCTGGTCCGCCGGAGGTTTATCCTTGATCGCGGCGGCGACGGCGGCGTCCGCTTTCGCGCTGACTTCAGCCAGCCCGGGGACAATGCGTGGGATATGCTGAATGGCGCCGAATGCCGCTCCGTAGGCGCAGGCAAACATGAGCGTAGTCACAATGGTGGTCTTCCGTAGTTCCGGGGAGAACAGTTGACCGATGCTGGGCCGCTTGAGGGTGCCGGCGGCTTTACGTTGGGACCAGATCGGTGATTCCGGGAGGAATGGGCGAATAATGATGAGCGGAATGGCCGGGATGACGCCGGACATCAGCGTGTAACGCCAGGCCGCATGGGAGTCCTGGATCGCTCCCCCGAAAATGTTGAAGCTTTCCGGTAAGGCGATTGCGGGAAGATTCGCGCTGTGGGCGATGAACCAGCCATTCGCGACGGCCACCATGAAGCCCCCGATCGACGAAAACGCCTGGGTGTAACCGAGGACTTTTTCGCGGCGTTTGTATTCGGGGAACAACTCGGCGAGCCAGGCAACGGCGGCCACAAACTCGACGCACACGCCGATAAATACGAGGCAGCGGAAGAAGAGCAGCATCCAGACGCTGGTCGAGAAGCCCGCGGCGAAAGCGGAGAAAGCGTAAACGAGAATGCTCCACGTCAGCACGCGTCGGCGACCGAGACGATCGGTGAGGTAACCACCGAGCAGGCCGAAGATGCCTCCCGCAATCGCCGGAATGTAAAACAAACGGCCGACCCAGGTTTGGAATTCAGGGGAGCCTGGAGCCACTCCGAGGAGCTCCTGCAGGGCGGGCCCCACGATCAGGGGCAACATCAGCAATTCATAAATATCGAAGGCGAATCCGATCGCGGCAATGATACAGATCAGCCACTCGGTGCGATTGAGACCGGATGCGGCGGGTCCAGTGGGTACTGTTCCGGGGGGTAGGGAATTCATTGTCGTGCGAATGACGTGGCATTTCCGCGGATGATTCGAGGATTTTCGCGATCTTTAGTGTGTGATAATGTCCGATGCAGTCCGGCCGGAGCGTCGGACCCAGCAGCAGTGGGCGTACCACGTCATGGGGCTCGGGCTCATTCTCTCGGGGTGGCAGAGTGGCGTCCCACCCGGTCCCGCCCGTGAATCGCCTCGCAATCACGGCAGGGAATCAGACGTCATCGGATTCACGCCGACAGCTTGGTCCGATGGGACGGTCCGCCGTTTCGACCGCTTTGTTTTGGTTTGTCGGGAGCGGCTCAACGCGCCTTGGTTTAATCCGACTGGCGCGGACGAAACCGTCCCGGGCCCTCTGCCATCGATCTCATCAAAATGAACCCCGCGCCTCTGGTACTGCGTTCGCTTCGCGCCGACGACGAGGCGTCATTCATGGAAGCGGTGAGGGAGTTTC
>Ga0163144_10006451_pt1 | contig 25881 bp, 23 predicted proteins | sample OliLak19BULKMAT1_FD_123175 | JGI IMG/M metagenome (GOLD analysis project Ga0163144, IMG submission 123175) | Freshwater microbial mat bacterial communities from Lake Vanda, McMurdo Dry Valleys, Antarctica - Oligotrophic Lake LV.19.BULKMAT1 | ecosystem: Environmental > Aquatic > Freshwater >...
CAATAAATGAACCGTACGAATAAGATTAAATTGATTTTAAACAGCTTCTATGAAAAAATAAAAGGAGGCCCTCTATTGGAGAAAGTAAGTGAACTTATGAAATAATAGCTTTCGGAAATTTGCAGATAATTTCCATCAAAATGCTTAAAGATAAATGCAGTAAAAAAGGTATTTACTGAATGTGGAGATAGGGTGTGACTATCGCAGAGCGAACATTTTTGTGTTGCTGTAGTAATTTGTGTTTTGTGGTTACATTTTTCGCCATGATCCGGAATGAAATCGGCATTTTCTCTGAATGCAGCTTCTTGATGTGCATGTATTTCTGAGTTATGGTGATGAAATAAAATGGAAGGAATGCTGCTAAACAAGTAAATTAGCAGCAGCAGAAGGGCTTTGAATTCTATGTTTTTAAGCGACTTCAAACGGGTGAATGCAATGAGGGTGCAAATATAGGATTATTATGGGAATCAGAATTTACATAATTGGCAGAAATTTCAAAATTGTTATCTGATGTTTTAATTCTGTTAATTATTGGATTCTGAAAATTTTGTTCACAGCCCCAACACTTCTTTTCCCTGTTCAAAAATTATATCGACAGGAATTTTCTTGCTCGTAAGTGCATTAAGGTCTTTTTGTAAATCAGGACTGATATTCCCCATTCTGGCCATTAACTCATCAACGCCAGATTTATCGCCATCCCCTTGTAATTTGAGAATTAAAGCGGATAATGAATTGGTAGCTTCTTTCATTTTTTCAAAATTAACCGAATAGGTTCCATCAGGGTTTTTAGTAAATGCTCCTTTTTCTTCGAAGTAATTAAACCTCACCATGTTGGCTTTGCCATGTGCACTGCTGGCTCCAAATCTTACTGAACGAAATATTGAAGCAAGAAATGTAACATAGTAATCCATTAATACACCTTCCTTAATTTCTCCTTTTGCAAAAAGCTTGTCAATCATGTAAAGGCCTAAAATATCTGCTTTGCCTTCCTCTAAAGCACTGCCTTGTTCTGCTATGGCTGCTTTTACAGTTCCCTTCCCATTGATGGTATTTTTAATTCCAAGGCCATGGGCCACTTCGTGAAACATGGTGGTAGCAAAAAAAGCATCAAATGTTATATGCTTTCGCTGGTCCTTTGAAATGAGTTGCTCGGAAATTGGAACCAAAATTAGATCAAACTTGTACTTCATTACATTTTTTAACTGGCTTCTGCGTGTACCTTTTGTATTCTGAATTTCTTCATCATTTGGTAAGTTTACTGCTATGGTTTTACTTCCGGCGTTACAATCTCCAGCATAGTAAACGATATCGTAAGCATTGAGTTCACTATCAGTGCCGGGTTTTTCTTTTTTATATTTTGCCTCTACGGGCAAACCATTTTGAAGTTCTCCTAGGAATGAAACGTAATGAGATAATTTTTTACTCCAATCCAAATCCTTAATTAAAACATAGCTCTCGAACGATGTACGTGCATTCAACACTTTGTCTTCGTAGGTTTCAATAGGGCCAATAATGATATCTATTCTATTATTTTTCATATCAAGCCATGCCATATCACTGGGTTTATAGTTGGATGTAGTTAATGCTTCTGCTCGTAACTGTAAATATTTTTTTAAGGCCAAATCTTCACTCAATTGGGCTGCTTGTAAGAGTAATGCAGAAGCTTTTGTAAGTTCTGATTTGTATTCAACATGGTATGGAACAGTGATCAATTTTCCATCCTTATCACGTCTTACAAGACTATAAAGCCCAAGCTTATCTATTAAGTCACTTTTTTCAACTTCCTCTTTGGTGATGTCTTTAGGGTAAATGTTTGCCCCCAGTGGCTTGGTACCATAGCCGTCCAAAATAGGTTCATCCCCTTCAAGTCTGTCCCAAGGACCGTAGTTAATCTCCACAAACTGCTTAGTAATAGGATTTGTGATGCCACTCAATAAACTTGCTTTATCGCCATAAGATTGTTTCCAAAACAATTCATCCATTATTTGTGCAGCTTCAATTAACAAAGGAAGCATTTCTCGTTCATAAGGTTTGAGCTTACTGAGGTCTGCAGTTAGTTTTACTTTCTGGTATTTTCCGATGCGCACCGCGGCTAGGCTATCAAAATGATTTGATTTTTCGACCTCTTTCTCTTTTTTTGTTTCTCCTGAATTACACGAAAGAGCCAACAAGCAACAAACAATAACAAGGTATTTCATATTAAATGTGATTTTTAAAGAATAAATTTGATAGGGTTAAGGGGAGTATGTTTAATTAAAGCTAAAATTTATCTCACAAATTTAGTTTTATTCGTTAATGATTTCCAAATCTGGAATTTTGATTTTAAAACCGAAATATCTAAATGACCTTTCCTAAGTCTATATTCCTCTGTAGGGTTTTAAAGTTTCTTTGTTTTTTTAAAATGAGAAGATTGGATAAACATCTGAGTGAATGCTAAATCTCAAGCTTTATGAAATCGAATGAGGTTTATTTAACCAACAAACTTAATTCTCAGGAGAATCGTAAGCCCACTTAAGATAAATAGAACCCCATGTAAAGCCACCACCAAAAGTTGAAAAAATAAGGTTGTCGCCTTTTTTTAGTTTTTTCTCAAAATCCCATAGCAATAATGGCAGGGTTCCGTTGGTAGTATTTCCATAACGTTGAATATTCATGAGTACTTTTTCAGGACCAATTCCCATTCTGATTGCAGTGGCATCGATAATTCGTTTATTAGCTTGGTGGGCGAACAAAAAGTCAATATCTTCTGGTTTTAAATTATTGCGTTCCATTATTTCATGACTTACTTCCGCCATATTGATTACTGCAAATTTAAAAACCGTTTTGCCTTCTTGAAAAACGTAATGCTCTCTGGCATCGATGGTTTCATGGGTTGGTGGTTTTAATGATCCACCGGCTTTTTGGTGCAAAAATTCTCTTCCTGATCCGTCTGTTTTTAAAATACTATCCTGAATACCAAGGCCTTCTGTATTTGGTTCTAATAAAACTGCACCAGCGCCATCACCAAAAATTATACAAGTATTCCTGTCGGTATAATCTAAAATGGCTGACATCTTATCGCCGCCAACAACTACAACTTTTTTATATTTCCCTGAGCTGATAAAATTGGAAGCGGTTTCTAAACCAAATAAAAATCCTGAGCAGGCGGCGGCAAGATCAAATCCCCAAGCATTGATTGCGCCAATTTTATCGCATATAATATTTGATGTAGCAGGAAAAATTAAGTCACCAGTTATGGTACAGCAAATGAGCATGTCAATTTCTTCGGCACCAATTCCTCGTTTATTCAAGAGTTCCTTCACGGCTTTTTCAGCCATGTCAGACATACCCAAACTTGATTCTAAAATCCTTCTTTCAACAATACCTGTTCTTGATTGTATCCATTCATCACTTGTATCAACCATCTTTTCAAGATCCTTGTTGGTTAATATTCTTTCAGGAATGAAGCCACCTACAGCGGTGATTGCAGCGCGAATTTTAGTCATTTAAAAAATAAAAAGTTGGTAAAGGTAACTATTTAGAATATATAAAGTGAAGTTTTTCAAAAGGTAAAATAATTGTTAATTATGCTGTAAATCTGAACATTAAAATGAAATAAAAACAGCAGGAATGAGTGGATTAAATCTACAACTGGGCTTTAATGCTATCTATCAAACCAGATACAATCACATCTTGTGTGAGTTTGATCATGTTAACAAAAGTTTTGGCTTTGGAAATACCATGTCCAATGATTACAGGTTTATTGACACCTAAAATTGGTGAACCTCCGTAATTTTCGAAGTTGAATTGTGAAAGATACTCATCTTCTACACCGCGTTTCATGAGATTGTAAAACATACCTTCACATGCCTTTAAGACTACATTTCCGGTATATCCATCACAAACCACAACGTCGGATTTGTCTGTAAATAAATCTCTGCCTTCCACATTGCCAACAAAATTAATATACCTGTCTTCCTCTAAAAGCGGGTAAGTTGCTTGTGTAAGAATATTTCCCTTTTCCTTTTCCTCACCAATACTTAATAAACCAACTGTGGGGTTTTCAATTCCCATAATAGATTTTGCGTAAATGGTTCCAATGTTGGCAAATTGAACCAACATTTCAGGCTTAACATCAGAATTGGCTCCAACATCAAGCATAAGCCCATGTTTTCCTGAGGGGCGGGGTAAAATTGTAGAAATAGCAGGTCTGAATATACCGTCAATGGTTTTAACAGTGTAAAGTGAGCCAACCATCATGGCGCCAGTATTGCCTGCGCTTGCAAAGCCATCAAGCTTGCCTTCCATAAGCATTTTGAGGCCAACCATAATGCTTGAATTTCTTTTCTGAGAAACAGCCTTTGTTGGATGCTCACTCATACCAATGGTATCAGGTGCATCTACTACTTCAAATGAATGCGTGATTCCTAAGGAAGCAAGGTTCTCATTTATAATTGCAATTTCTCCAATTAAAACAATATCTACATTCGCAAATTCGCTTTGTTGGGTTGCTAAAAAAGCACCGTGAATTGCTTCGGCAGGGGCATAATCCCCACCCATAGCATCTAATCCTATGCGAATACGTGACATTTGTAGAGTGTCAGAAAAAGTGTAATTATTTAGTCTTTACTTCAATAACCTGTACGCCGCGGTAGATACCAGTTTCCATGTTTATTCTATGATACAATGAAGTATCACCGGATTTAGGATCGGTAAAAATTTGTTTGAATCCAAGATTATCGTGGGTTCTACGTTTGTCCCTGCGGGTTCTGGAGATTTTTCGTTTGGGATGTGCCATGTTTTTATTCTATTATTTTTTTTAACTTATCCCATCTGGGATCTGTTGGTGTTTCTATATTGCTGTTTTCGTCCTTGCTTTCTGATAAATATTTTAACATTTGTGGATTGCATTTCTTTTTGGTATCTGCACTCTCACTGCATGTTTTGGTCATTGGTTTGCTGATACAAATAAATTCGTAAATTGAATCATACACATTAAATGAAATATCATTTGGACCAAGATATATTATTTCCCCATCGCTCTCTTTCGGGGTTTCTTCTATTTTAAGAACGATGCTTTCATTCCCTTTTATGGGTAAGTCAATTATATCAAGGCAGGTATCACATTCTGTCTGAATTGTTCCTTCAAAATTGAAGTTTAAATTCATCAGCCTTTCCTTTTTATCAAGAAGTATATGAACGATTAAATTGCCACTTTCAATCAGTGAGTTTACTTTTAGCCTAAAAAAAGAATCATCAATTTTAAAATTGAAATCATGATGACCTAATTTTAACTTGACAAAATCAATGTTATAGTCTTTTAAAGAGCTCACATTTTTAAACAGGGTTGCAAAAGTATGTATTTAAAATTCAAATTCAAAACAAAAAATAGGTCTTCTGATTTTATTAAGATTCTTAAAAGTTTCTCAAAGTTTATAAGTTATAAAATAACATTTAGGAGGAATATTGTTGAAAAAGGCTAATAATTCAGAAGTTTTTTTAACTTTGCCTAAAATTTAAAATAAAACATGAAAAAAATTATTACTACACTTAGTTTTCTATTATTTATTTCTCTTCATTCTCAATCGCAAATCATTGTTAACGCGGGCTTCGAAGAGTGGAAAGAAGATACAGGAATATTAGGAACTCCCATTTTAAATCCTGTTGGTTGGTTTACAGGTAATTTCGGTCTAAGTTCACCTGACGATGTTTCTCAATCCACAGATTATCGTGGTGGAAAGTATTCTGCTAAAATAGCACCCATTAGTTTGTTCACAGCGGCACTGCCAGGTATTTTAGGTGTGGATATAGCTACAACACAAAAATCAAAGTTTCTTAATGGGTATGTCAAATCCAAAATATCAGCAAATGATACATTTATTATTGGTATTTCTTACTTGAAATCGAGCACTCAAGAAACCTTTGAAAGTGCTCAAAGAGCTACCGCTTCAAAATCAAATTGGACAGCCTTTAATTTTCAAATTGATTTACCAAGCAATTTCACCCCTGACTCTGTTTCTATTTATGTTTTTGTAATGGGATCAATGAGCAGTTATGGAATGCTTGACGACTTAAGTTTTTCGAATACTTCAATAGGTACAGCCTTTGGAAGTGTTGTTACCAATGCTATTCGGCCTAACAAAAGATCTTTAGCAATCAACTCAAGTATTTCTCCTAATCCAGCAAAAGACGTTGCTAATTTAAGTTTTAATATGACTAACCCTAGTAAAGTAGAAATTGTAATACATGATGTAACTGGTAAGGAATTGCGAAGAATCAATAACAACGAAATTCTTATTGGTCAGCAACAAATTCAAATAAATACGGAAGACCTTAAATCTGGACTGTATTTTTATAGTATTGTTACTGCAAATGGAAAAACAACCAAACGCTTTGTAATTACTAAATAAGCAACTATAATCATTATTCTGAAGTCTATATTCAGAATTTGAAGAATAAAAAAACCTCAGACATTTGGTCTGAGGTTTTTTTATGAAGATTTACTCTATTTCTTCCTTCTCCAGCAAAACCATTGTCATCTTCAAATGATTTTTTGCCCCAATACTCAAAATATCAACTAACTCCTGAACACTTGCTGAACTATCCAATCTAAGAATTATTTCAGGATCTTCATCTCTTTTGGTTTTCAAAACCAATTCTTTTTCTAGATTGCTGAATTCAACTTTTGAATTGTTAAGATAAAATTCTTTTTCAGAAGTAGTTACCAAAATAAGAGGAGGCTTGCCGCAGTGGATTCCGTCATTTTTTGGAAAATTTATTTCAATGCCCTCAATATTTATTTCAGGTGAAAAGAAAAGAAAAAATGGTGAAAAAAGTAATAAAGAAGCAATAACAAAGCGATGCCCAAATTCTAAAGGAAACAATCTTGGTGTTTTGAGTTTCATAAGTAAAAGACAATTTAAATGATGGTATTGAAGATACCTTTTTTTTAGTGTCTCACGTACCTTATTTAATCTTGCCACTTTCTGAAAAAATCCAGAAAATCGTGTCTTTATTCCTTGGCGGTGGCAATCACCATTTTAATTTTGTTCTTTACCCCAATGGTCATTACATCCACAAGATCTTGAACAGTAAGGGCGGCATCAGCTCTCAGAACAATGGTTGGCTCTTCCATACTCACCGATTTTTGCTTCAGCATACCTTCAATTTGATTGAAATCAACTTCTACATTGTTGATATAATAGTGTTTGTCGGCTGTAATGACCAATATTATGGGTGGTTTACTTATCCTTTCTTTTACGGCTGTTTTGGGTAAAAATATTTTTATGACACTGGGATTGGCCAGCGTTGAAATGATAAGGAAGAATAGCAATAGAAAGAACATGATGTCGTTGAGGGCACCTGTTCCTACTTCAGCTTGAAATCTTCTTTTGGCTCTTATGCGCATTATCTTGATTTAACGGGTTGGTTCTTGTAATATATCAACAAATTCTATCACCGCTGCTTCTATACGAAAGGTTAGTCTATCAACCATAAGCATAAGTAGGTGATAACCAGAATAGGCGAACACACCCACTACAAGTCCGGCTAAACTGGTAATCATTTTTTGGTACAAACCTCCTGAAATTGTGCTTATACTAAAGTTATCGGTTACCGATATTTCGTGGAAAATTTTAATTACCCCAAGAATCGTACCTATAAAACCAAGCATAGGTGCAATACCAGCTATAATTCCCAAGATACCGAGATTTCTTTCTGCTTTTGAGATTTCAAGGTTACCCACATTTTCCATGCTTGCTTCAATGTCTTTTAAGGGTTTGCCTATGCGCATCAATCCTTTTTCAACCATCTTGGCAACTGGTGTTGGATTGGTTCTGCATAGATTTATGGCGGAAGGAATATTACCATTTACCACATTATCCTTTATGCTGGACATAAAATTTTGATTGATTTTGAATTTTTTCTTGATATTAAAATACCTTTCAATCATGATGTAAACAGCTATAACACTGCACATGCCGATGGGTATCATAATAGGTCCGCCTTTCATTAACATATCAAGGACGTTGATTCCTGGAACAGGAGGTGTTTCGCCGGCTGCTGTTGCAGTGGAATCAGCAATGGCTGTGTTGGCTTGTAATAAAATGGATAAGAGCATATTAAAATGAGTACAATTACAAACCGCAAAGTTTAGCGTTTAGTATATTTTATTATTAAAATGTTATAAACAATTGTTTAAAAAGTGTTTGGAGTTGGAGTAAATTAATATTTGGAGCTGCTTCAGGTCAATATTTCATAGAAGGTGAATTCAATGGGGAGCAACTAACAAGAACAATTTATATCATGATTTCTCAATGCTAAATATTTCGTTCAGTTTGTAATAATGAATTTTCTCATTCGTATTTTTTTGAACTACCGCCCGCATTGCAGCCGTTAAGACAGAAACTGGCATCGGTTTCATGGATTTAAGGAGTCCGAATTTATTGAGAGTGTTAAGTAAATTGACAGAAAAACTTTCGAGCGACCTTCCATCATTTGCATGCCTATCTAATATTCCGGGTTGAAAGATATGAATGCTTTCAAAGTTTAGTTTTACCACAGCATCTTCTAATTGGCCTTTGATTTTAGGATAAAAGAAATTCGAATTGGCGTTAGCATTTGAGGCTGAGGTGAGAATGTATGTTTTAACGCCTTCTTGTTCTGCATATTTGGCAAAATCATATTGATAAGTATAGTCAATTTTATATTGCTTTTCTTTACTGCCGGCTTGCTTTAGGGTAGTTCCCATCATAGAAAATAATATATCACCAGATAGATGCTCCTTATATTTTTCAATATGATCAAAATCCATGAGGTGCTTCTCAAGCTTAGGATGATCTAGATCAATTTGTTTTCTGATAAAAATCTTTACTTTTAGGTAATTAGCATCCAATAATAGTTGCTTTACCAATTCGCTTCCTGTAGCTCCAGTAGCACCTATCACAAGCGCAGTTAAATTGTTAGATATCATATTTTAAATCATTGTTTAAAAAATTCTCCATAATTACAATCGTTACGGAAATGAAAAACCCAAGTACTGTAAAAACTCCTGCAAGTTTACCTCCATGCTCGTAGGCTTCTGGTATCATTGAATTGGCAAGCATCATTAAGATGGCACCTCCGGCAAATGCTTGAATAAATGAAAGCCAGTGAGGGGATGTTGAACTAAAAAGAGCATAGCCAGCAACGGTTGCTAATGCGCATACTATGGCAATGAAGGTCCATAGCAATAATATACTTTTATTTGACCATCCATCCTCTTTCATTCCAGTTGTGCCTGAAATGGCTTCGGGTAAGTTAGAGATAAAAACCGCCACAAATATAGCAAGGCCAATTGATCCAGCTTCGAAAATGCCTAGTCCTATGACAATGGATTCAGGAATACCATCAAGTATAATACCGAGAACCATGGGAATAACAAGATTGGATGATTGAGAGGTATTTGCTGTCTTTGTTTTTTTTGAACCTATTTTCCCAAGCAACATATCACCGAAATAATAAGTAAAGGCGCCCGTGAAAAAACCAAAAACCGGATATGCGGTTCCCTTACCCAGTTTAATGGCTTCAAATATCAGTTCATAGGAAACGGCAGAAATTAAAGTTCCGGCTCCAAATCCCATGATGATTCCGATGGTTCGATTGCTTAATGAAAATTTCAAGGCAATTGCACCTCCTACAACAAGGGATGAGGTTGCCAATATTCCCCATAAAAACGCATTTAACATTCTGATTCCATTTTGGAAGAACGAAAGTAGTTGTTTAGATTCTAAAAACAATATCTTTGTCTCTCTCGGTTCAGCGATACTTCCGGCCTCAACATGACTAATTCAAGATTTCTCTTTAAATTATAAGAAATTTATTAACTGCGCAATCCAACCCTTTTCATTTGCCCCACGTCTTTAAAAATATGACTAATAAAAATTTCAAATTCGCCATTGTTGTAGTTTCTTTTATGTTTTTAGTATTTAATTGTAAAAACGCTCAGGCTCAAAAAAAATGTCAGGCTGAATTTGACTATTGGGTTCATGATACAATAAATGGTTATACCTTTTTACATAAAGGTACAAATCCATCTGGAAGTAAGTTTGTTTGGGATTTTGGCGATGGTAAAACATTCAACGAATACGGAGCGAATCATCACTATGCCTCAAGTGGCGGATACACTGTTTGTCTAACAAGAGATTCCTCAGGATGCAAGGATACCGTATGCAAATCAATAAAAGCAAATAAAACCAATCCTTGTAATGCTCATTTCAAGGGAGTTGCAGATAAAGCTAATCCATTGAAATGGAGTTTTGTTGCCATAGATACACTCGAAGAATACTACGAATGGATGGGGAACTTGAGGGGAACAAGTTATACCCACGGTTTTACATTTTCTTCGGCTGGTAAACAAAATATCTATCTTATTGTAAGTAATTCAAAAGAACATTGTATTGATACAGTTTTTCAACAAGTATTAGTTAAGGCATGCTCCGCCGGATTTGAATCCTATGTAAATCATACCAATACGAGTTCATTTTTTGCAGACAGATCCTCTTCAAATATCACAAAACGCCTATGGATTTTTGGAGATGGGCAAACTATCTCAAATCATAGAAACCCAACGCATGTTTATAATAAACCCGGCAAGTATTGGGTAACCTTGATAGCTTCTGATTCGATCTCTAAATGCAATGATTCAACAGGTATGCAAATTACGATTAATGACTGTTCAGCTAAATATACCTTCGGATATAAATTAACTTCCTCTAGAACTGCTGAATTTATTGATTCAACCAAATTAAGCAGATATAGAACACTTTGGGAATTTGGTGATACCAAAGGTTCAAGTGCCAAAAAACCAACTTACACTTACGTCGGCGCCGATTATTATCGCGTAAAACTCACTATATATGATTCAACCAATTTTTGCACTGACACAGTAAGCAAACTCGTACTTATAACCCAAATTGGGACCAAATGCAAGGCGAAATTTGATATAGCGATTTACTCACCCTATCCTTATCTAAACTACGGTTATTTTAGTTATTCCAATTCTCCGGGTGTTATTCACCGCTGGACAATAGATGGTGTAACAAATTCGAATACATCAGCGGGGTTCAGATATAATCATCCTAAATCAGGTACTTATACAATTTGCCTTTATATAAATGATACTATTAACAAATGTAAAGATAGCCTTTGTGGAACATATACGGTTGGAGTGCCTTCAAAATGTACACCTAGTTTCACATATTCTCTTAAGGATTCTATACTATCCTATTCACACGATACTCTAGCTAAGGGAACTTCTGTTCGCTGGCAATTTGGGGATGGCAAGTCTTCAACTGTTATTAAGGGTCAACATACCTATAAACCCGGAACTTATAAAATGTGTGTAACTCTCATTTGCAGTTCAACAGATTCTACTGAAGTTTGCACTACCATTGTTGTTAAATCTAAAAGCTGTTCGGCACAGTATAGTTATAAAATAGACACAGCAAATAACTTGAAAGTAAAATTTACCAACCTTTCCACGACATCTTCTACAATGAATTATTGGTGGGATTTTGGAGATGGTAAACATTCTTCAACAACACATCCTTCCAATACCTATACTAAGTCAGGAACCTATACAGTTTGCCTGTATCTATATGACACTTCAATTAAATGCACAGATACAATTTGTCAAAACATTACAGTTGCTAAAATATACTGCGACTCCTCATTCACCTACACAATCAGTGGTGATACAGTGCATGTTCTTTATAAAGGAAATGCGTCACATATTAAATGGAACTTTGGAAATGGAAGTAGCTCCACCTCAAAATCAGCCAAGATAATTTACAAAGCAGGCACATATTCAGCTTGTCTCACAGCTTATTGCTCTTCAGGAGATTCTTCTAAAAGTTGTGTGAGTATTACCATAAAATCCAAGTGCCAAGCTTTGTTTACTGTTGCCTTGGATACAACCAAAAAATTTAAATTGTTTCTTATTAATAAATCGAGTAAAACATCGAGTACTCAGTATTCTTGGAGTTTTGGTGACAGTACTTATTCTGGTTTGCGCAATCCCACACATAAATATAACAGGTTCGGTAAATTCGAAATATGTTTGTTGGTAATTGATACCGCTGTTAATTGTAGTTCTAAATATTGTGATACCGTAAATTTGGATACAAGTGGCAAATTACTTAAAATGGGAGCTTGGGAATTGATTGTCATCGATGAAGAAGTATTCGGGATAAAAAAGACACTTAAAAACGATGTAAAAATTTACCCGAATCCTGCTGATACCAAGGTTACAATTTTTCTTGGAACAAGCAATATAAATTATAACAAACTTGAACTTGTAAATAGCAGTGGACAGGTTTGTATTCAACAAGAAATATCCTGGGGTACAGAAAGTTTAGATATTGAATTAGATGGACTTTCTAAAGGATTTTACTTGATAAAGCTTGGTGGAGAGCAAGGATATACTTTTAAGAAAATGATTAAAAATTAAGACGAACTAAAAATTTATTGACCTGTCTGAAAACACAGGCAGGTCTTTAAGTTTTATATTTACAAGATAGCATGATAAACGACGAACTTCTTATAGACTGCCAAAACGGGAAACGTCGTGCGTGCAATCAGCTATACGAAGAATTATTCAGTTATCTCATGAATATATGTATAAGGTATAATAATGATTACGATGAAGCCGGTGCCGCCTTCAATGCTATTTTTTTAAAAATTATTACCAATCTCAAAAAGCGTGATACCAGCAAACAATTAAATGCTTGGATTAAAGTTATTGCCATGAATCATTTAGCTGATGAATACAGAAAATCGAAAAAACTAAAGGATAACTTGAGTTTTAGCGATGATTTATCTGCGTATGAAATAAAGAGTGAAAACATCAGTCTTCAAGTTAATTTAGAAACCAAGGATTTGATTAAAATGATACAGAAGTTGCCAACCTCCAGCAATAGAATTTTTAACCTCTATGCGATAGATGGCTACAACCATAGGGAAATTAGTGAAATGCTTGGGATCAGTGAAGGAACCTCAAAGTCGCAGTTGCACTTTGCAAGGTTAAAGTTACAGGAAATGATTGAGGAAGAACAGAACAGAATTAAATTGATACGTCTTGAAAAAGCAGGATAAAAATCCCGTTGACCAATTTTTTAAGGAAAATATCCAGCAGGATTTTCCTTATGATTCCGCCTTGTGGAACAAGGCAGAAAAAGGAATTGCTACCTATTTTCTTAAAAAGAGAATTATATTTTTTTCTGCAATCTTGCTATTTATTAGCAGTATAGGTGTCTTCTTTTTGTATGAAAATACTGAGACAACGGCACATTCCACAAAAATTAAAAACCAAAGTAACTTATTGGTTATTAATGAGAAAGAAAGTAATAGTACAATCACTAATACAAATGCTAACACAAACAATAACACAAACACAAATCAAAATGACAATACCAAGGATCTCAAAGATGCCATAATGCAGAAACAATCTGTTAAAGCCCATGATAAAGATAATTTATCTTCAATCAGAACAAATCAGGGAAAGGCTGCAAGAAATCCGAAAAGTAACTCAACAGTAAAAAGAAAATTTAAATCAAGCACTTCTAAAAATTCAGGTGAGAAGCTAGAAAATGAAAATTTCAAAAAAGAGGGAATTATAGTTAGTAATGATGACTCTAAAAAATCTCCTTCAGCACCAATTATTCCGGATGTTGAATCAAAAGAAATAAACGAGACTCAATTTACCTTACTTAGCAAACCCCTCAAAACTTTTTATTTTGAAAATTCAAACAACAAGCCCGAAACTCAAAAGAAGAACTTCGATCGTAAAAAGAAAAGATTTGCAACGACGATTGAATTTGAGCAATTAATTTCAACCCAACTCACTCAGAAATTATCAGGACTTCTTGATCCAATTTTAGCTTACCGAAATCAATACGAAACGGCAAAGAATTCTAATGGATATGCACTGAATGTAATGTTGCAACGACATGGTTTTGGTGTAATAATAGGCTTTGGACAACAGTCAGCAACCATTAAAACAAAGTACTTAGTCAATGAATATACTTATGAATTTGTTACAAAATATCAGATGATTGAAGAAGAGGTCTATCGTCCGAGTGGTTCTAAAACGCTTTCATATATTAGAGAATACGATGACACGACCTCAAAGATTCTTCAACAAAAAGTACTTGAAAATCAGTCATCACAGAACGAATTTAATTGGTTGAGTATTCCATTAAAGCTTTCGTATCAATATCCAATTGGACGTTTAAGATTTTCAGTGAGAGCAGGAGCAGATTTTAAGTGGCTATATAACACAAGTGGATATTTGATAAACAATACCTTGAATGGACTTGTATCAGTGGGAGAGGGAATTCATTCTACTAATAAATTTAACATAAATGCGTCTGGTCAGATTATGGCAGGTTATCAGATAAACCACAGAATTCAGGCAGGCGGAAGTTTATATTTGGCCAAGCAATTGGGTTCAGATTTTAGCCAATATTCTAGCAAATTTCAAAGCCGTGGTTTTGGTTGGTATGTTAGGTTTAATCTTTAAACCGATGTTAAATCTTTACAAAAATCAGAGTAATAATAGTTTTAGAAAAAATATTCCGCCACATACATCCCTATTAATACGGTGATTGGAATAAGAAGATTATCCATACCTTTTTTGCTGTAATACTGTGCAAAACTGGCAATGCTTGCAATAAAGAACGCAACCATAAAGAGGTCTTTGTTGTTAAAAAGATGCGAAGTAACCAGCACAAGGCAAGACAGCAGAAACGCACCAATCCAAAACGAAAGCGTGCCTCCAATACTTCTGTTGAGTCTTTTTAATTTGTAAATAGGATATTTTACACCCCAGAAAACTGAAAGTGGTTTGCAAAGAGCCATAATTAAAATGGGTAAATTAAAGTAAGCATGTGATTGGGAAGCCTGATCTTGCCAGCTTCCAGAATAAAACCAAGCTAAATACACAAGGTAAACCACCATAGGGTAAACCACAGAGCCGTAACTGATTCGTTTAACAGCATTGATGCTTTTGAGATAACCAGTCTGTATGCTGAGTACGAGGATTAATTGAAAAAGACTGCAAAGTAACAAAACCCACCATTGGTCAGTAAAATAAATCGGCAACATTAAACTAAGTAAACCTGCACAAATGTGTATTATTTTACGAATAACTTCTGTAGATACTTTTTGGAAATAGTACAACCATTCTGCAAACCAAAAGAGAGCAAAACCAGCGAGTGTTAGCCAAATAAAATCAATAAATTCGGGCATTAGTGTCTAACTTTAGAGAGGAGCGTGTAATATTAAAACGCACCGAAAATATTTTGACCAAAATTACAAAAAATAGAATTAATTCAATCTAATTCTTAGTAATGAAGATTTCAACCGTTTACCAAAACTTTTCTCCTCCCGATTTCTTAAAAATGCCCTAAGTTTGCAACTGTGGGAAATCTATATTTTGCCTCTGATTTTCATTTGGGAGTTCCTAACGCAGAGCAGAGTTTAATGAGAGAACGAAAATTAGTGTCTTGGCTCGAATCTATTGCGCCCTTAGCGGATGAAATTTTTCTTGTGGGTGATGTTTTCGATTTCTGGTTCGAGTATAAATATGTTGTCCCTAAAGGATATACGCGATTATTTGGCTGTTTGGCAAAAATTGCTGACAGTGGCATAAAGCTTCACTTTTTTAAAGGAAACCATGATATGTGGATGTTTGGCTATTTTGAAAGTGAATTTGGTGCTGTAATTCACAGTGATGAATATATTTTTGAACGCAATGGCAAGAAATTTTATGTGCATCATGGTGACGGCTTAGGGAAAGGAGATGAAAACTATAAATTTCTGAAGAAAATATTCAGAAGCGAAATTTGCCAAAGAACTTTTGCGTTTCTGCATCCTTCTGTCGGAATTGGTTTGGCAAATTATTTTTCCTCTAGAAGCCGATTAGCACAGTTGAAATTCGAGAATGAAGATATAAATATAAGCAAAGAATGGCTGGTACAATATTGCAATGAAATGCTACAATCCAATCACTTTGATTATATGATTTTTGGTCATCGTCATTTAGCCTTGGATATACCCGTTGGACAAAATTCACGTTATGTTAATCTTGGAGATTGGTTTAAATTTTTTAGTTATGCCATGTTTGATGGAAATGATTTATCCTTGCTCTATCTTAAAGATTCAAATTTATAAATTGTGAGATACTTCTGTTGTATGCTTCTTTTTTGTTCATTTACGATACTGCGTGAACCAAATTTAGATGGTGAAATTATAGGACAATTTAAATTTTTTACCACGGATAAATTGGGCAATATTTTTGTTATTACTCCGAAAAACGATATTCAAAAATTTAATAAAAAAGGGAAAAAATTAGCCGAAGTGAATTTCAAAGTATTGGGAGAGGCCACCTTTATTGATGCAACTAACCCCATGGAAATTTATGTATTTTACAGAGATCAAAACAGACTGGCTTATTTTGATAACTTACTTAACTACCGCGGAGAAACAGATCTTTATAAAACACTTGGGGTTAGCAATATCACTGTGGCCTGTCGTAGTTATGACAATGGATTTTGGTTTTTTGATCCTGATAATTTTAAATTAAAAAAGTATGATAAAGCGGGAAGTTTGCTTTCAGAATCAACCAACTTGGCCAATATTGCAGACACTATTTTAAGTCCTCAATCTATTTTAGATGATGGAAGAAATGTATATCTCAAAACAAATTCAAACCGTTTATTAATCTTCGATATACTCGGAAATTATGAAAAAAGCATAAGACTCGAAAAATTCAACACCTTTCAAACCAAGGGAGAAAATATTATCTATTCAACAAAGAATGACTTGATGATTTATAATTCTGGCACCTTTGAAAAGAAATCTTTGTTTGATGAATTCGCAGAATTTAGATCGAAAACCTATTTAAACATTAGGTTCGACGACAATTCTTTGTATTTTCAAGACTCTTCAAAAGTTACAGTTTTTTCATTTTAGAATGGTTTTCAGTGCAGAGGCACACGTTCGAAATTTCTAGGTAGTATTGGGCAAAGTTACAAAAGCGCAAAGACGCCAAGAACGTAAACAAGATTGAATATGTAATAAAAGTTAAGCCTTCAAATATAAAATCATTTTATGATTTTTAAATACTCTGCTACCCTAAATACTTTGCGACTTTGCAAGGAATGGCGGTAAAAAATAAATTTGCTTTAATTGTTTTTTAATCTGTTTGCCTAGGTTTTCACTTCTCACCATTCCTTAATCCCTCTTTTTGGATTAACTTTGCCGCAGAATGCTAGACAAACTGGAGGCAATACATGCCCGTTTTAAAGAAGTAGAATTATTACTTAGCAGTGCCGAAGCCATGTCGGACATGCGAAAATTTACCCAGCTAAATAAAGAGTACGGTGATTTAAAAGATATTGATGAAGTTTACCAAGAGTACAGAGTTTTGTTAAAGAACCTTCGAGAAGCAAAACATATCTTAAATACTGAAAAAGATGATGAACTCAAGGATATGGCGAAGGCTGAAATAGAAGAACTCAGTGCCCGTCAGGAAGAGTTGGAAAAAAATACCAGGGCCATGTTGCTTCCAAAAGATCCAGAAGATGCAAAAAACGCTATTCTCGAAATACGGGGCGGAACTGGGGGGGATGAGGCAAGTATTTTTGCAGGCGATCTGCTTAGAATGTATCTTAAATATTTTGAAAAGAAAGGTTGGCAGAGTGCCATTTTAGATGAAAATGAAGGGTCAGCAGGGGGTTATAAAGAAGTCGTGGTTGAAGTTACAGGCAAAGACGTTTATGGCATCATGAAATTTGAAAGTGGTGTACATCGAGTTCAGCGGGTTCCCGAAACAGAGGCAAGCGGACGGGTGCATACCTCTGCTGCTACTGTAGCGGTGCTACCTGAAGCAGAAGAAGTAGATTTTTTCCTTAATCCTGCGGATGTAAAAATGGAAACGTCACGCAGCGGCGGTGCAGGCGGACAGAATGTGAACAAGGTTGAAACCAAGGTAATGCTTACCCATCAACCCACAGGTGTGGTTGTGATTTGCCAAACAGAACGAACCCAGTTAAAAAATCGTGAAAAAGCAATGAATATGCTGCGTTCAAAACTCTACGAAGAAGAAGTTAGAAAACACGAAGCAGCCATTGCAGGTAAAAGAAAAACGATGGTAAGTACTGGCGACAGAAGTGCCAAAATAAGAACGTATAACTATCCACAAGGGAGAGTAACAGATCACAGAATTGGTTTAACACTTTACAATTTGCCAGAAGTGATGAATGGCGCAATTCAGGAAATTATAGAACAGCTTCAACTAGCAGAAAATGCAGAACGAATGAAAGAAGGTGGAATGCAATAATATTTGATTTGAAAAACGCTGCTCACGCTAAAAAAAGTTACTAATCTTCTAAATATTGAAAAAAAATTCTCTGACATTCCTTTTATCAGCTATTCTACTATCAAGTTGTATTTCATCAAAAAATAAAACCATGACCAAACAGATTATCAATACCACATCAGCTCCAGCGCCAATCGGTCCTTATAGTCAGGCAGTTCTTTCGGGCAATACCCTTTATGTTTCAGGAGCAATAGCACTTGATCCTGCAAACGGAAACATGATTCAAGCCGATATTGAAGCTGAAACCCACCAAGTTATGAAAAATCTTGGAGAGATTCTTAAGTCGGCTGGAATGAATTATTCCAACATCATTAAAGCAACCATTTTCGTAACGGATTTGGCTAATTTTGCTAAAATCAATGGTGTGTATGGAAGTTACTTCGAAAAAGAATTTCCTTCCAGAGAAACCGTTCAGGTATCTGCTTTGCCAAAAGCCGCTCATGTGGAGATTTCGGTGATTGCGGTAAAGTAAGAGAGTGATTTTCCGGGTAAGGAAATACTTAACGTTTTCTAATACCACTTATTTAAAATCTAGGCACAATCTCTTTACGTCAAATTTTGGATAAGAATCCTTTCTTTATTAAATTTACCTATTCAAAAATTCCACTTCTCTTCATTCTTGATATTTACCAAAAAACAACAATTTTATATGGAAATTCGTTCTTACTTTGCATACGAATGAAAATACTCTGGATACTTCTGTTTTTTCTTATTCCCATAGGGGCTTTTGCACAAGTTAACGATGAAGAATTAGCTGCTGAATTTTTAAACAATAAGGAATATGATAAGGCAATCATCCTTTATGAAAAGCTTCTCAAAAAAGATAATTCGTCGCCCTATTATTACCAAAATCTTTTGGCCTGCTACCTCGAATTAAAAAATTATGAGGATGCTGAGAAGATGTTAAAAAGGCAAGCAAAAAAATTTCCTGACAATTATTTTTACAAGGTAGATCAGGGTTATTTAATGCAAAGACAAAATAAAAACAAGGAGGCCTTTGATTTATACAATTCTTTGATAAATGATCTCGATAAAAATTCCAATCCTACACTTCAATTGGCTACTGCTTTTTTGCGGCGTGATCTTCCCGATTTATCTATTAGCACGTACCTTAAAGCAAGAAAATCCTTAAAATCTAATCATATCTATTCCGAAAACCTTTTGGATTTGTATTTATTTACTAAAAGAAAAAAGGAACTTATTGTTGAATGTCTTGAATTTGTAGAAGCTTCTGATGAAAATTTTGATAAAGCCAAAGGCTACCTCTACAGTGTTTTTGCAACAGCCGCCGAGGTTGATTTATTGAAACAAAAATGTCTTGAATACATACAGCATAACCCAGATAGGCCTGTTTTTGATGATATGCTTATCTGGACATTTGTCCAAAACCGAGACTTTGCAGGTGCTTACCGTCAGAGTGTAGCCATTAACAAACGTGAAAAAGGGGAAGGCCGACGCCTGCTTGATCTGGCAGAAATTTGCTTGAGCAATCAAGATTTTGAGACTGCTGTACTGTGTTATAAGTATGTAATTTCCTATGGAGAAACAGGCAATTTCTACGTATCTGCAAGCTATGGCTTGATTGAAACCAAATATCAGGTCATTACAACTGGAAGCAATGATAGCGCCCAATATGTCAATGCCACAGTAAATGAATTCAATTCCTTTTTAAATAAATTTGGTAAAACCTCACAAACGTCAACTTGTGTAAAACAGTTAGCCGATCTTTATATGTTTTATCAGCATGATATCAATAAAGCAATTGCCTTTTTACAAGAAATAAATACCATATCTGGTGTGCAACCTCGCTTTGCCGCAGAATCAAAACTTCAATTGGCGGATGCCTATTTAATCAGTGGAGATATTTGGGAATCCCAATTACTTTACAGTCAGGTAGATAAAGATTTCAAGGAAGATCCCTTAGGACAGGAAGCGAAATTTCGGAATGCCCGTTTATCTTATTTTAATGCAGATTTTGAATGGGCTAAAGAACAGTTGGATATTCTAAAAACTGCTACCTCGCAACTGATAGCAAATGATGCCATAGAACTGAGTTTAATGATTCAGGAAAACACAGGCCTCGACAGTACTACAGATGCACTTGCTCAATTTGCAAAAGCTGATCTTTTTATTTTTCAAAACAATCTGGATAAGGCTCTTGAAATCCTGAACATGTTTCCTTTTATGTTTCCAAAGCATGATTTGGATGATGATATTTTGTTTGCGAAGGCACGCGTAATGGAAAAAAAACGTGATTTACCCCAGGCTATCAAACTCTATGAATTGGTTGTATCTAAGTATGGATTTGATATTTTGGCAGACAATGCCTTATACAACCTTGCCAGAATTTATGATTATAAATTAAAAGATAAGGTAAAAGCTAAGGAAACATATGAAAAACTTATTTTTGATTATAACAGCAGCCTATATTCTGTTGAAGCTCGCAAAAGGCAGAAAATTCTAAAAGATGAGTTGGGGAGCTAAGATATCAATCCATCTATTCTTCATTTCTATTGCCAATGGCTTAACCAACGGTAATAGAAATGGATAATAGATTAGAACAACAACTCAATCTTGGCCATAAAATTAATCCCTGCCTGAGGATAAACAAAGCTAAAATCCTTTCTTGCAAAATTTACAATGCCGCTGTACGAGTAACCATTGGATGAATATATATGATTACTGATATTATTAACCAATAGGCCAAGGTTCAGGTTTTTAATACCTTTAATTGTAGGCTGATAGTTTATAGCAATGTCATTTACAATATATTGATCGAGACTTCTGCTTTGTGTTTGAGTATTGTCAAGATATTGGCGGGCAACAAATTTTGTGAGTAAAAGAATATTTAGATTTTTTGTAGCTTTTACTGTGAATTGTGAACCTAAAACTTTGTTTGGAGATAGCACCATATCTGTGTTTTTCCATTTGTAAGTTACTTGTCCTCCATTGGTATAGTCATCAACAAATTCTGTGAATTCCTTTATTTTGTTTTGACTTATTGCGAGATTCAAATTGAGATTTAGCCAAGTATTTATATCAAGAGAAACTTCAAATTCGAGCCCCAAACGGTAACTGTTTGGAATATTGATTCTTGAATAGCCACCAACATCATTAATTTTTCCTGAAAGTGCAAGTTGATTTATGTAGCCCATATAATAACCCGTCACGGAGTATTTCCAATCCTTTAGGTTGCCTTTATAGGCCGCTTCAATGTTGTTCATAAATTCAGGTTTCGGCCTGCTGTTAGTACTTGAATTAATAAAATCATCTCTAATTGGTTCGTGGCTGCCTCGTGAGTATGAGAGATAAATAAGTGTTCTGGAATCAGGTTGATATTGTAAACCTACTTTTGGATTAAAAAACAAGAAATTTGTATGTTGTTTTTCTGATACACCTGTTTTATTTGGACCAAACCACTCATAATAAACGTGACGAACCTGCAAATCTGTATAACCTGAGAATTTTTTGGAGAATCGATGTTCTAGCTTCCAATACAGATTCTCATCAGTTTTTATACTTCTGTTGTCGTAATAATTAAATGATTGATTTTCACCAGTCATAAACTCATGCCAGATTACTTTACCAAAATGATGCCCTTTGTAAATATTAGCACCTCCGCCAAAAGTTTGATTAGTTTTAACGCTTACCGTATTATATGAGAAAACAAGTCCCACAAAATTATTATCAAGCCAACGTTGTTGAATTAAATTGGAATTGTAAAACTTGTTTCCATCATGAATTACAGGTGTATCCATAAAATTTGACAAGGCAGTATTGTACTCAAAATTTTCATAGAATCCTTTGCCCAGTGTGCCATGAAGAACCACATTAAAGGTTCTATCATGTTTTAAAATTCGGTTGTAAACCAATTGTAGATGGCTCTGTTTGTAATTATCGGTTTCATTTGAATAAGTATAATAATTGTATTTGTACTGATTACCACTTTGCAAGTGTGCGGCTTTGCTGCTATCGTAATATAAATTGGTGATAAGAGAATCCACGCCGGCAGTATCATTCAGATATTTAACAAGAGGAACCCCATTCCAAGCTTGATAGGTTTTTTCGCTGCCCGAAAAGGCAATAACTTGAAAGAGACTTTTTGCAGTTTTGTGTCCGAGCGAAACATTCCATGCCTGTAGATCAGACTTAGCCCTGTCAATATAGCCATCGGATTTTATCCATGACATACGTCCTTCGGCATACCAGTTATGGTTCATTTTTCCAGTTCCAAATTTTAGGGATTGCCGGGATGTATTAAAACTACCTTGAGATAGACTTAATTTCGCATACGGAATCTCTGAAAATTTATCAGTTTTTATATTGATACTCGCACCAAAGGCAGCAGCACCATTGGTTGAAGTTCCAACCCCACGTTGCACTTGAATATTTTCAACCCCAGAAGCAAAATCTGGCATGTTCACCCAAAATACCCCTTGAGATTCAGCATCGTTCAAGGGGACGCCATTGATAGAAACATTAATTCTTGTAGGATCAATACCGCGGATCCGTATACCAGTATACCCAATTCCGGTTCCGGCATCACTTGTTGAAACTGCAGAGGGGGTGTTTTGAATAAGAATTGGCAGATCCTGTCCGTAATTGCGAATGGCTATATCTTTTTTTGTGATTTGCGAAAAAGTGGTAGTGCTAATGCTTCCTACTCGTGTGGCAGTTACCGTTACCTCCTCGCCATCATAAATAAGTGGCTTCATATACATAACCAATTGAAAGGGTGCATTGGCTATATTTGAGATAAGTGGTTTAAAACCATCCTTAGAAGCCATAATGTCAAACGCAACCGAAGAAGGTAAGTTTAATTCTAAAAAGCCATTGCTGTCGGTAAAGGCTTTCATGGATTTTACATTTTTGGCATTAAAATTAATTTCAACTTTAACACGGCTCATCCGGGATGAGTCTGTTAAACTGAGTACAGTTATAGCGCATTTGGTTTGTGCCATAGCCCCAATGCTTAACAAGATTACTAAAAGAGATAATGTAAATTTCATATTTATACTTTTAAAACATCTTGTAAAGGGGCAGGCAGTTGAACTTACCTAATATTTTTCCCTGCGCCGGCATTATCCGTATCAGGTTCAATGGGTATAATCTCAGCCTTAATTTTATAAAGCACCCCTTAAAAAGATGGGACAAAAGTAATAGGTTTGCTTGATATATTTTTAAAAATAAACGATAAATCAGGAATCAATGCCAATAAGTTATGAGAATAAGCAATAGCTGTCGGCTTACGAAAAGGGGGCAACGGCATAGAAATGCTCTGAAAATCTTACCAAAGTTAAAATAAAAAAACCGCATTCAAAATCACTTGCATGAGACAAATGGTATTGAAAGCGGTTTTAAAATTATCGAATGGGCTTTATTTTCTGTCTCCGAAAATTCTCAACATAAACAAAAACAAGTTGATAAAATCAAGGTAAAGAGACAAGGCACCAAGAATTGCTTCTTTTTTATCCTCTTCAGTTCCTTCGTTACCAATAATGTTCATTTCCTTAATTTTTTGGGTATCATAAGCAACAAGACCGGTAAAAATCAAAACGCCTGCGTATGTTGTAATCCAGTAAAGTGTTCCACTATTACCACCAACAAACATGTTTACAACCGTTGCTATGATTAAACCAACCAAAGCCATCATGAGTATTCTACCAAAACTAGTTAGGTCAGTTTTGGTATAGTAGCCAAGGATACTCATAAAGGCAAATGTACCTCCGGTAATGAAGAAAGTTGACGCAATAGAGCTCTCAGTAAATGCAAAGAAAATCGATGATAAAACAAAACCAGTGATAACGGAATAGAGGATAAATGAACCGGTAGCCACGGCGGCAGACATTTTCTCAATTCGAGCACTGAGAAATATTACGATGCCAAGTTGTGCACCAATTAGAAGCCAAAAACCAAGTCTGTTTGAAAAAATTAAAGCAACCAATGCAGGTGATTGGGCTGTAAAATAGGCTACCAATCCAGTTAAAGCCAAAGCGAATGACATCCAGCCATACACTTTTACCATAAACCGAGATTGTTCACTTTTAATAAGTTCTGAATCTAAAATTAAGTCTTTTTCCATGTTTTAAATATTATGCCGCAAATTTATAAGGAAGTTTTAAATTGAGATAATTTTTTTCGTTAAATTATATTTCTGTCATGGACTAACTCATTTTGTAGGATTTGTTTCATAAAGAGAAAGTATTGTTTTCAGGAGTATTAGTTTCAAAGTGGTCTCCTTAAATTCTTCCCGATTTATATATTAAATAGGATTGTTAAATCCATCTATTTGAATCTTACAGTATCATAAATAGGCAAAGGAATTTCACCCGATTTACCGTTTAAACCAGTTAATCCGGTTTCACCAAAATTTCCTCTTTGGGCATTCGTTCCATCTGTATTTTTACCTCCTAGGCCGGGGTCGCCTCCCTCGCCAGGTAATCCACCAACGCCACCATTATTATCAATGATTATCCTATCCATAAATTCCTTAGCATTCTCGCCCAAAATGATATGAATTACTGAGCCGTTGCCGCCCTTTCCGCCGCCACCTCCATCGCCACCATCAGAACCATCTGCTGCACTTTTTCTTCCCGATTGATCTCTTCCGTCAACCCCGCGACCACCATCTACTCCCCTTCCTCCATTGCCACCCTTAGCCTGTAATACAATTAATCCTTTATCGGCAGCGATATAGGTGAATCTAGAGTGCTTTTTACTCATATTGGTTATCCATACTGCATATAAATCATAGCCAAACGATTTATAAAAAAGACTATCGTGCACTTTTAACACCCTTAATTCTAGACTATCTGCATCATAACCATTTTCACCTGAGTATCCTACTTTACCTCTGATTCCAGTACCAAATAATCGAACAGGTGCTACCCTTTCCAAGATTCTTCTCCTAGCATCTTTCCCATTGTCTGCATTAAAATTCCAATCAACTTTATTATCATAAGTTACCTCCCATTTTAAAGAATCCATTAGCTCGGGTTTTAGCTTTAGACTTGCAATCACCAAAACTTCTCTATTAATTTGATAATTTATGCATGTATCAATAAAAACTGCATTGTTTATAAATGTTCCTCCGTTTACTTTAACATCATAGTTGTTCCAATCTGTGTTGCCTTTTAAAAATCCTTTTGTATTTAATTTTTTTTGGGAAGTCGTAAGGGTTTCAATGCCAATTTTAATAGCATTTCCAGGCGAAACCATCTCCTTCTCATCGTATTTAAGCATAAGGGACTCCGCCTTTTTAAAACTATTGCAAGATGATAAAAGGATAAGCAATGATAGGGCTGTGATTTTATTTGTCACTTTTCTATTTAATAAAATTAGAATTTAGAATAAAAATCAATATGACTATCCTTTACTTGTACCAAGTTGACTCTAAAGCAGCAACCATTAATCTTTCAGAGAGTGCACCTCCGTAATATCTTCTGTTAAACTTGTAACAGAACTCATCTAAATAATTTTGAACA
>Ga0163144_10006452_pt1 | contig 25881 bp, 22 predicted proteins | sample OliLak19BULKMAT1_FD_123175 | JGI IMG/M metagenome (GOLD analysis project Ga0163144, IMG submission 123175) | Freshwater microbial mat bacterial communities from Lake Vanda, McMurdo Dry Valleys, Antarctica - Oligotrophic Lake LV.19.BULKMAT1 | ecosystem: Environmental > Aquatic > Freshwater >...
ACCTCGCTGACGTAGGTCGCCGAGGACGGCGACCCGTGCCGGGAAGAACCCGGCACGCCCGGCGCATGGGCGCCGGGTACTGACGCTCTCAGTGGCGGCGCGGTTGGACGGGACGAGTCGCTGGGACGGATGGGGGGCGCACGGTCGGAAGCGGTGCGACCAGCTCAGCGATGATCCGCCGCGTGGTAGTACGGGGATTCTTGCGGCAGGTCGCCGTGCGTCTCGGGGATGTCGGTCATGGTGAGATGGTTGATGCGGGCGGCGCCACGGCCGTTGAGGGCGTCGACGCAGCCGCTCAGCCCGGCGAGCACGGTGCCAGCGATGAGGGTGGTGAGCAGACGGCGGCGGGTCATGGCGGCTCCGGTGCGGGGCAGCCTAGCGGGCGACCAGGGAGCGTTTCCCAGGGCGGGCGGGCGGCACCCGGCGGCGGGTCACTCGCCGCGGGCGCCACCGACAGCGGCGGGTCGGGCCACCACCACCTGGGCGGCACGGACCAGCTGATCCTTGAGGCGATAGCCGGGGCGATGCACGGCAACGATGGTGCCCTTGGGTACATCGGCGCGTTCGGTCTCGGCAATGGCCTCGTGCACGGCCGGATCGAAGACGCCGTCGCAGGGCACCGCTTCGATGCCGGCGGCGCCGAGGGCGCCGACCAGGTTGTCGCGGGTCATGGTCACGCCGGCGGCCAGTTCGGCGAAGGCTTCGGGACGGGCGGCAGCGAGGGCCCGGCCGAGGTTGTCGAGCTCGGTGAGGATCGGGCGCACGAAGCGGATCACCGCCCGCGTCCCGGACTCGTCGGCTTCTTTGCGCAGGCGCTTGCGGGCGTTGTCGAAATCGGCCTGGCCGCGCAGCAGACGCTCTTTGAGCTCACGCACCTCGCTGCGCAGCAGGTCGATCTCGCTCGGCGGTTCGCCCGGGGCGACGGCTTCGTCGGGGGTGTCGTGGTCGGCTGGTTCGTTGGTGCTCATCGTTCATCCATTGGTGTGCGGCTTGCTGCCGACGCTACGGGGCTGCGCTCGGAGCGGGTTCACGAATCGCGAACGGAGGCGGCTACCTGCACAGATGCGCGACCGTGCTCCGCCACTGCCGGGCAGCGTCGGGCCCGCACCCCACCGAGGCTGGGCCGCGACCCTTGCGTGTACGGCGGACGATTCATCCCCAGCCCCGTCAACCGAACATGCCCTTGAGGCGCTCGAAAAAGTTCCGCTGTTCGCCGCTCTGCTCTTCGATCTCGCCGAGTTCCTTGAGCAGGATCTCCTGGCGGGCGTTGAGGCGCTTGGGGACGGTGATCTGTACCACCACCAGTTGGTCGCCCTTGCCGCCGCGGCGCGGGATGCCTTGGCCGCGCATGCGCAGGATGTCGTTGGGCTGGGTACCGGCCGGGATGCGCAGGTTGGCGCTGCCCGACAGCGTGGGCACCTCGATCTCGGCGCCGAGCGCGGCCTGGGCATAGGTCACCGGCACCTTGCACACCACGTCGTCCTCATGGCGTTCGAAGAAGGGGTCGGGTTTGACCTGGATGAAGACGTAGAGGTCGCCGCGTTCCCCACCACCGCGGGGCGCTTCGCCCTCGCCGGAGACGCGCAGGCGGCTGTTGTCCTCGACGCCGGCCGGGATGCGCACCTTGATGGTGACCTTGGTCGCGGTCACGCCGGCACCGCGGCAGCCGGCGCAGGGGTCGCTGATGGTGGCGCCTTGGCCGTGGCACTGTGGGCAGGTGGTCTGGACCACGAAGAAGCCCTGGCCCTGACGGACGATGCCGGCACCGCCGCACTGCCGGCAGGTGACCGGCTTGGTGCCCACCTTGGCGCCAGAACCGTGGCAGGTCTCGCACGGCTCGTTGCGCTTGAGGTCGATGGTCTTGGTGCAGCCGGCGACCGCCTCACGGAAACTGATCTCCAGGCCGAGCTTCAGGCTGGAGCCCTGGTTGCGACCGCCGCCACGACCGCCGAAGAGCCCCTCGAAGAGCGAGCCCCCGCCGCCGCCCCCGCCGCCACCGAAGATGTCGCCGAACTGCGCCACGATGTCGTCCATCGAGAAGCTCTGACCGGCATGCCCCATGCCTTCCACCCCGGCATGGCCGTGCTGGTCGTAGCGGGCGCGCTTCGCTTCGTCGCTGAGCACCTCGTAGGCCTCGGCGGCCTCCTTGAACTTGGCTTCGGCGTCCTTGTCGCCGGGATTGCGGTCCGGGTGGTGCTTCATGGCCTGCTTGCGATAGGCCTTCTTGATCTCGTCGAGATCAGCCCCCTTGGCCACACCCAGCACGTCGTAGTAATCGCGTTTAGCCATGCTCGTCCTGATGCCTGGTCACGATGACCCGGTGCGGCCCGTCAAAGCACACACCGCGCCAGAGGCTGGCACGAATCTGCCGACGTGCGCAAGGAGGGGGCGGACAGCCTCGGGGGGGCGCGGGGGCACGCCCCCGCCTGGCCGACCGCATTGCGCGCATGAAGCGCCAGCAATCCGGCGCATTCGCGCCGGACGTGCCGGTCGTCCGGCACGGTCGCCAGCGTTGGCGACTTGCGAGAGCGGTTCCCGCGACGGTCGTCCAACTGGACCCAAATCGCGTCCGTCCGCGATTCGTGCCCACACTGTCACTTCGCCGCGCTGGGTGACGCCGGGGGCGGTGCGGGTTCGCCGGGCAGGCCACCAAGCAGGACGCGACCGACCTCGGTCAGGCGGTCCTGGATGGCGCGGTAGCGCTTGCCCAGATAGACGCGCTGCCCCGTCGGTACCGCCTTGATGTGGTTGGTGGCGGCGACGAAGGCGTCGCCAGCCTTGGCCATCTCGCCGCGCTCGATGAGGAACTGCGCCGAGGCGATCAGCTTCTCGGCCTGGGAACAACGTTCAGCCGCGTCAGGATCGATGCGCTTCTCGTTTTCGGCCAGTTCGCGCAGGTAGGCCTCGGCGGCGACCTCAGCCCGCGCAGTGGTGCCGGCGTCGACCGGGACTGGCGCCGGCGGTTGCGCCTCGCCGGCGGTGAGCGCGACCGATGCAGCCAGAGCGCCGAGAAAGGGAACGCGCAGCATGGCGGGATGGTGGGCGGGACTACGGCCGATCAACGGACGGCCGCAGCCTTTCTCCTACGGCTGCTTGAAGAGCGGCTCTGCCAGAGCCCGGCTGCGCTCAGATCTTCGGCAGCTGCGGCAGATTGTCGTCGCCCTCTTCGTCGGCCTCGAAGCTCTCCAGCGTGATCACGCTGCTCTTCTTGACGTTTTGGCCGCGCCCGGCGAGCGATTCGATGCGCTCGCTGGGGGGCATCTCCTGGTCGTCATCGAGTATCACCAGGAGGCCGCTCTTGTGGGTTCCCACTTCGATGGCGTCGGTAGATGGCACGGCTGTGGGCGGGGGTTCGATCGCCGCGGGCGGTGGCGCGATCGGCCGCGGCGGGGGGAGGGGAATCGACAGCGGCAAGGGGGTGCGCATCGGGACGATCTGGGGACCGCTGGCGCCCATGCGCTGGGGCGCGACGGTGATCGGCTCGATCGAGGTCTCGGCGGGGATGAGACTGCCACGTGGCGCCGGCGCGGCGCCGGACGGCAGCACCGGGCGCGCGCCCGAGCCGGACGACGGGTTGCCGCTGACCGCCTTGCCCTGGCGCGGCTGCCAGCCATGGCTCTGCGCCCCACCCAGGCCGCGATTCTCGCTATCGAGCAGGTGGGCGGCGAGGCCGAGGGCGACGGTCAATGCGGGCGAGTTGGCATCGAGACCATGCAGGTCGTACTTGCTCGGCACCAGGTCGAGGCCGGCGAGCGGATCGAAGACGTGCACCGGTCGACCGAGGATGTTGCCGAGGATGTCGGCGATAGTGGCGAGCTGGCTGGTACCGCCGGTCAGCACCACGGCGCCGACCTGCTGGTCGAACTGGCCTTCGACATAGTCGAAGCTGAGACGGATCTCGTTGGCGAGATCCTCGAAGGCGGGCATGGCCGCGTCGACCAGCGCTTCGAGCGCCTCGCCGGGCGCGGATTTGATCTTCTCGATGTCCTCGGCCGGCTCATTGAATGTCCGAGCGATGGCGTCGGTGATCTCGTTGCCGGCGAGGTAGACCTCGCGGGTGAAGAGCAGCCGACCGTCGTGGACGATGGCGATGTTGCTCTTGCTGGCGCCGATATCGATCAACGCGATGGCGCCCTTGTCATTCTCGCTTTTGCCGGGGCCGAGCAGTTCGTAGGCGTTGGCCACGGCGAAGACGTCGACGTCGATCACCTCGGGCGCGACGCCGGCGGAACGCAGCAGGTTGATATGGTCCTCGACGAAGCCGCGCCGCACCGCCACCAGCAGCACCTGCATGGTGTTGGGTTTGGCGTTGGCAGCGGCCGCGGCACCCGGCCGGTCGGGCAGCGGCTGGCAATCGATGATCACTTCGTCCGAACCGAAGGGGATGTACTTGTCGGCCTCGTAGGCGATGTGCGCCTTGAGTTCGTCCTGACCCAGGCGCGGGGTCTCGACCTGGCGGACGATCACCGATCGTCCGGAGACGCTGGTCACCACCCGGCGACCGCGCACCCCGAGATCGTTCATCACCTTGCGCACCACCACCGCCGGATCCTGGTTGCCGATGCGGGCCTGGGCGAAGCCCTGGAGGGTGATGCGATTCTTGTTGGGCTGCAACGCCACAGCTTTGACCGCGTGCGAGCCGACATCGAGTCCGACGACCAGCTTCGAGAGTCCGAGCATAGTGGTCCTTTCGCCCAATCCGTGGGCGCGGTGAGGCAGATATACGCTGTCGGGACCACCCTGCGCAAGGGCCACCTGCGGTGGCCCTTGAGCTGATGGCTGATGGCTGCTAGCTGATGGCGCGCCGCTGGAGGTCGTCGGCCAGCGCGTTGGTCGAAGTCGCCAACGATCCGCCCCGCGCCGAAGGCGCGGGGCGTTCGCTATCAGCTATCAGCTATCAGCTATCAGCTATCAGCTATCAGCTATCAGCTATCAGCTATCAGCTATCAGCTGCGGCCGGCGTCAGCCGGACGCCTCAGCCCGGCCCTTGCCCGTGCTCTTGACGATCTTCTCGATGATGCTGTTGGGCACCTGCTTGTACTCGTTGGGCTCCATCGCGTAGTTGGCACGGCCTTGCGACATCGAGCGCAGGTCGGTGGTGTAGCCGAACATCTCGCCGAGCGGCACCTCGCAGCGGATCACCGTCGTCGGGCCGGCCTTGATGGTGTCGGTGATCATCGCGCGCTTGGACTGCAGGCTGCCCATGATCGGACCGGTGAAGTCGTCCGGGGTCTCGACCTCGACGTTCATCCACGGTTCGAGCAGGACGACGCCGAGCTTGGGATAGGCCTCGCGGATGGCGAGGGCGCCGGCCGAGATGAAGGCCTCCTGGCTGGAGTCGACGTCGTGATAGCTGCCGTCGACCAGGCTGACGTAGACGTTGATCACCGGGAAGCCGGCGAGGTAACCGCGCAGCAGCTCGTTGCGCACGCCTTCCTCGATCGGACCGATGAACTCCTTGGGCACCGAGCCGCCGCGGGTGTTGTTCTCGAAGATGAACTCGTTGCCCGCCTTCTTCTCCTCGGCGGTGAGCGGCCGGATGTCGAGGATGCAATCGCCGTACTGGCCGCGGCCGCCCGACTGCTTGACGTGTTTGCCGCGCACGTTGATCGTCCGCGTGATGGTCTCGCGGTAGGTCACCTTGGGCTTGCCGACCACGGCGTCGACGCGGTACTCGTCGCGAATGCGGTGCTGGAGCACCTCAAGGTGCAGTTCGCCCATGCCGGCGACGATGAGCTGCGCAGTCTCGGGATCGGTCCACTTCTTGAAGGTCGGATCCTCGCGTTCGAGACGGGCGAGGGCGTAGGCGAGCTTCTCCTTGTCGGCGTTCGACTTCGGCTCGATCGCCATGGTGATCACCGGCTTGGCGAAGGTGATGCCTTCGAGGATCTGCGGCTTGGGATCGCTGGCATGCACCAGGGTGTCGCCGGTGACGGTGTTTTTCATGCCGACCACGGCGCAGATGTCGCCGGCCGGCGCCTCTTCAACCGCGTTGGGGGTGACGCCGACCAGTTTGACCATGCGGCTGGCGCGTTCCTGCTTGCCGCTGTTGACCGCGATGAGCAGGTCGCCGGGCTTGAGCGTGCCCTGATAGACGCGCACGAACGAGACGTCGCCGATGCCCGGCATGTTCATGATCTTGAACACCATGGCGCGCAGCGGCGCCTTGGGGTCGGGCCTGGTCGGGATGGGATTGGCGTGGGCGTGATCGCTGGGATCGAACTGGTGCATGTTGTGCACCGACAGCGGATCGGGCAGGTAGTCGATGACCGCATCGAGCAGCAACTGGACGCCCTTGTTGCGCAGCGCGGCGCCGCACATCATCGGCTGCAAACGGTAGTGCTGGCAACCGAGGCGGATGCCCAGGCGGATCTCGTCGTCGTTCAGCGTGCCGGTCTCGAGGAACTTCTCGGTGAGCTTGTCGTCCTCCTGCGCCACCTTCTCGATCATCTCGGCGCGGCGCTTGTCGGCCTCGGCGCGATGTTCGTCGGGGATCTCGCGTTCGATCTGGTCCTCGCCCTTGTCGCCTTCGAAGGTGTAGTACTTCATCTTCACCAGGTCGATCAGACCGGTGAAGGTGTCGGCGGCGCCGACCGGCATCTGGATGGGCACCGGATTGCCGTGCAGGCGTTCCTTCACCTGCTCGCACACGCGCAGGAAGTTGGCGCCGCCGCGGTCCATCTTGTTGACGAAGACGATGCGCGGGACCTTGTACTTGTTGGCCTGCCTCCACACCGTCTCCGACTGCGCCTGCACGCCACCGACCGCGCAGAACACCACCACGGCGCCGTCGAGCACGCGGCACGAGCGTTCGACCTCGGCGGTGAAGTCGACGTGTCCGGGGGTGTCGATCAGGTTGAGGTAGTGATCCTTCCAGAACGCCCACACCGCCGCGGCGGTGATGGTGATGCCGCGCTCCTGTTCCTCCTTCATCCAGTCGGTGGTGGTGGCCCCGTCATGGACCTCGCCGATCTTATGCTTCTTGCCGGTGTAATAGAGGATGCGCTCCGACACCGTGGTCTTGCCCGAGTCGATGTGGGCGACGATGCCGAAATTGCGCATCTTGGCGATGGGGACGGCCATGGGGTTCCGATCTCAGGCGGTGGGCAGGCGGGAACGGCCCGCCGGTTTGAAGGGGCGGGATCATGGTCGGACCGCGGGCTGAGACAAGGGCGGGGGGTGGCGCGCTTGCGGTCAGGGGCCGAAGGGCGCGCAGGGACCGAAGGAGGGCAGGGAGCGAAGGGCGCGAAGGGTGACGAGGTGAGGTGAAAGGGTGTGCGCTCACCTCTCTCCACCTCTCTCCCCTTGGCGCCCTTCACGCCCTTCGCGCCCTTCGCGCCCTTCGCCCCCTTCGCGCCCTTCGCCCCCTTCGCGCCCTCATGCGGCGCGCCCCGCGCCGCATGGCTTCCCGGTCACCACGCCTACCCTGGGCCGCACGATGGCCCGCCGGCGCCCCCTGTGCATCTACCACAAGAACTGCCTCGACGGCCGCGGCGCCGCCGCGGTGGTGGCGCGCAAGGTCCCGGACTGCGAATTCCTGCCCATGCAGTACGGCATGGCGCGGCCGACAGTGCTCGATCGCGAGGTCTACATCGTCGACTTCGGCCTGCCGGTGGAGGAGATGCGCGCCATCCGCGCCGAGGCCAGCGTGGTGCACTGGATCGACCATCACGTCAGCCAGCGCGAGGTGCACCGGCAGCTCGGCTGGGGCGTGCTCGACACCAGCGAATGCGGGACGTCGCTGACCTGGAAGGTGCTCTTCGGGGAGACGCCGCCGCCACCGGTGGTGGCCTACATCAAGGACAAGGACCTGTGGCAGTGGCAGCTTCCCGACAGCCGGGCCATTGCCGCCGGCCTCGAACTCGCCTTCCCCGGCGACTCCTTCGCCGGCATCCTCGAGGTCGACCTCGCCGACATGGCGCGTCGCGGCCGACCCGCCCTGGCCGACCTCGCCAAGCGCATCGAAGTCGCCATCCGCCGCGGCATCGCCATCCATGAGCCCTACGGACTGACCGGCGTGCGCGGCTTCGCGCTCAACTGCAACCGCGACCTCAACGACGTCGGCGAGCACATCTGCCTGCCCACCGCGGCCGGCGGCCTCGGTCTCGACCTCGCCATCCTGTTCTATTTCAAGAAGCCGATCACGGCGTGGGTGCACAGCCTGCGTTCGGCCGGTGTGGGCGGCGTGGACTGCGCGGCGATCGCGGCGGCGCGTGGGGGCGGCGGCCATCCCAGTTCGGCCTGCTACGTCTCCAGCACACCGCTGGTCGATCCGTCGCTGTTGCCGACGGGCGCGCCGGCGGCTCCTCCGGCGCTCTAGCAGGCTGCTGAAAAAGCAGCCTGCGGGGGTTTGGGGGGCCGAAGGCCGGATCAATTCGACACGAATTGCCGCCAAGTCTGCTCAAATCGCTTGGCACGGCGGACGCATACGGGTTGGCAACCGCAGGGAGGCGCCCGTGATCGATCCGAACACCTTGACCGAAAAGGCGCGCAGCGCCCTGATCGCCGCCCAGGAATCCGCCCAGACCCGTCGCCATGCCCAGGTCGAGCCGCTGCATCTGGCCGCCGCGTTGTTCGACGACGCTGACGGCCTCGCCCGGCGACTGGCCGACAAGGCTGGCGCCGACGCCAAGGGCCTGACCGCCGACCTCGCCCGGCGGCTCACCGAGCTGCCGGCGCAAAGCACACCACCGCCACAGATCGGACTGAGCAACGATCTGGCCGCGGTCGTGCGCTCTGCCCAGACCGAACAGAAGAAGCGTGGCGATTCGCATGTGGCCAGCGAGCACCTGCTGCTCGCCCTGGCCGCCGACAAGAAGGTGGGTGCGCTGTTCACCGCCCGCGGACTGGCCGCCAAGACCCTGGCCCAAGCCGTCGACGAGGTGCGCCAGGGCCGCACGGTCACCAGCGACCAGGCCGAGAACGCCTATGACGCGCTCAACAAATACGGCCGCAACCTGGTCGACGCCGCCCGCCAGGGGAAGGTCGATCCGGTGATCGGCCGCGACGAGGAGATCCGCCGGGTCATCCGCGTGCTCTCACGGCGCACCAAGAACAACCCGGTGCTGATCGGCGAGCCCGGCGTCGGCAAGACCGCCATCGTCGAGGGCCTGGCGCTGCGCATCGTCAACGGCGACGTGCCCGAAGGTCTCAAGGACCGTGCCGTCATCGCCCTCGACCTCGGCGCCCTGGTCGCCGGCGCCAAGTTCCGCGGCGAGTTCGAGGAGCGCCTCAAGGGCGTGCTCGATGAAGTGAAGGCGTCCGACGGCAAGGTCATCCTGTTCATCGATGAGATGCACCAACTGGTCGGCGCCGGCAAGACCGACGGCGCCATGGACGCCGCCAACCTGCTGAAGCCGATGCTGGCGCGCGGCGAGCTGCACTGCATCGGCGCCACCACCCTCGACGAATACCGCAAGCACATCGAGAAGGACGCCGCCTTCGAACGCCGCTTCCAGCCCGTGCAGGTCGGCGAGCCGTCGGTGGAGGACACCATCTCGATCCTGCGCGGCCTGCGCGAACGCTACGAGACGCACCACGGCGTGCGCATCGCCGACGCCGCCCTGGTCGCCGCCGCCCAGCTCTCGCAGCGCTACATCAGCGAACGCTTCCTGCCCGACAAGGCCATCGATCTGGTCGACGAGGCCTGCGCCAACACCCGCGTCGAGCTCGACAGCTCGCCGGCCGAACTCGACCAGCTCAACCGCCGTCGTCTGCAGCTCGACGTCGAGGCCACCGCCTTGACCCGCGAGAGCGACGCGCCGTCGAAGGTGCGCCTGGCCAAGGTGCGCGACGAGCTCGCCCGTCTCAGCGAGGAGCACGCGACGCTCTCCGCCCAGTACCAGCGCGAGAAGGCCGACGTCGACGCCCAGCGCGCGCTGCGCCAGCAGCTCGAACAGGCCAAGACCGAGATGGAGCAGGCCGAGCGCCGCTACGACCTCGGCAAGGTCGCCGAACTGCGCTATGGTCGCATCCCCGCTCTGGAGAAGCAGCTCGCCGCCGACGGCGCCGACGGCGGCCGTCGCCTGCTCGGCGAGTCGGTTGGCCCCGACGACATCGCCGAAGTGGTGGCGCGCTGGACCGGCATTCCGGCGTCACGGCTGAATCAGGGCGAACGCCAGCGCCTGCTCCAGCTCGGCAGCCGGCTGCATCAACGCGTGGTCGGCCAGGACGAGGCGGTCGAGGCGGTGGCCAACGCCGTGCTGCGCAGCCGCGCCGGCCTCGCCGACGCCAAGCAGCCGCTCGGCTCGTTCCTGTTCCTCGGCCCCACCGGCGTCGGCAAGACCGAGCTGGCCAAGGCCCTGGCCGGCGAACTGTTCGACGACGACCGCCACCTCGTGCGCATCGACATGTCCGAGTACATGGAGAGCCACAGCGTCTCGCGCCTGATCGGCGCACCGCCCGGCTACGTCGGCTACGACGAGGGCGGCCAGCTCACCGAGGCGGTGCGCCGGCGGCCGTACACCGTGGTGCTCTTCGACGAGGTCGAGAAGGCGCATCCGCAGGTGTGGAACGCACTGCTCCAGGTCCTCGACGAAGGCCGGCTGACCGACGGCCAGGGCCGCACCGTCGATTTCAAGAACACCGTCGTGATCATGACCTCGAATCTCGGTGCCGAGCACCTGCTGCACGGCGTCACCCCTGGCGGCGAGTTCATGGAGGGCACCCGCGACAAGGTCATGGCCACCGTGCGCAAGCATTTCCGGCCCGAGTTCCTCAATCGGCTGTCCGACATCGTGGTGTTCGCCCCGCTGACCCGCGAGGACCTGCGCAGCATCGTCCACATCCAGCTCGCCCGCATCGCCGCCCGCCTGAAGGACCGGCGCATCACCCTCGCCCTCGACGACCCCGGCCTCGAACGGGTGCTCAAGGAGGCCTACGACCCGCAGTACGGCGCCCGACCGCTGAAGCGCTACCTCGAACGGCAACTGTCGAACGTGCTCAGCCGGCTGCTCATCGAAGGCAAGCTGCCGGACGGTTCCGAGATCACCGTGATCCCCGCCAGCAGCGGCGACGGGCTCGACATCAGCGTGGTGCGGACGGTGGAACGGGTGGGGTGAAGCCGCTGGCGTCGGCGGACAGACTCGACGTGCCTGCGTGCTGAGCCCGCTGCGGTCAGCGTGTCGAAGCGCCGCCGCCGGCGCACCACGGTCAGGGTCGGCTGGCGTCGCGGTTGGTGCACGACCTGGACGCGGTAGCGTCGGCGCCATGCAGTGCCCCGCCTGTCAGCGCATCGTCTACAACCGCCGCCTGGCCACCTGCGAATGGTGCGCTGCACCGCTGCCCGAGGGCATCCGCCTATCCGACGACGAGCGTCAGCGGCTTGACCAACCTGCGGCGACGGTGGCGCTTGGCGGCGACCAGGCTGCGGCGGCGCAGGGCGGCGTCCGCTGTCCGGCCTGCCAGCGCGTCGTCTTCAATCGCCGGCTGGCTGCCTGCGAGTGGTGCACGGCAGCACTGCCCACGGGCATCCGCATGTCGGTGGAGGAGATGTCCGCGATCGACGCGGGCGAGGCCGCCAAGGCCGAGCAGCGTCGCCAAGCGCTGCGACAGGCCGATCAGGAGTCGCGCGCGAAACGTCTCAAGCGCCTCGGCCGTCGCGCCATGGGCTTGTGGTGACGGAGGCTCAGCGCCAACGGCGCGGCGCGTAGCCGGCGAGGTCGATCAGCCCGCGATAGCGGAAGGCGAGATCACTCGACATCTCCGGCGATCTCGCGAAGGAATTTGCAGGCGCCGTGCAGGTCGATTGAGAAATCCCTGGTCTGGCCGTCGACGAACAATGCCAGCAAGGCGCAGTTCGTCTCCTCCATCCGCTGGAGCGCATCGCGCCAGGTGCCGCCCTCTGCGTGCAGCCGTGCGGTGACCATCCTGATGAAATGGACGTCCCCGATGATGACCCCGATGTTTCGCCAGAATGACGAGTCGGGGTTCGACTGCTGCCGTTGGCGCACCAGGCGCTGACCGCGGATGAGCTGGGCCAGGAAGCGCTCGATCTCCTGTGGCTCGATCATGGTGGAACCGCTGGTGGCGAGCGCGGCTCAGCGCCGACGGCGCAGCGCATAGCCGGCCAGATCGATCAGCCCGCGATAGCGGAAGCCGGGATCGATCCAGTGTTCGAGGACGTGAAACGCGAAGTAGTAGCTGCGGCACGCCGCCCACAGCGCGATGCCCAGGGCGACTGCGGTCGGCCAGGTCGGTGACTCGACCAGGAGCAGCGTCACCGCGCCCAGCGTCAGGACGACGAACAACGCGCCTTTCGCGACGATGGCTTTCCGGCTGTGCAGGTCACCGGGGCGATGGGTGTCAGCCGGGTCGGCCGGGACACCGGGCGGCGCACCGCCGACGGCCAGGCCGACCTCCTGCCCATGCGACAGTTCGAGGGTGTGGCCGTCGGGATCGCTGAGCAGGGCGTAGTAGCCGACTGGTGGGCCGTGGTCGTGCGGACCGTCGACGCTGACGCCGGCGGCGCGGGCCTGCGCGCACTGCGCATCGACCTCCGCGCGCGACGCGCAGGCGACGCCGAGGTGGGCGATGGGGAGCAGGGGATGGCTGACCGGGCCGGTGGTGATCAGCACCAGCACGAACGGACGCAGCCCGTCGGCCAGCCAGGCGACGCGGTCGCCGTGGTCGCTGCGCTGATGCACGGGATGCAGGCCGGCATAGGTGGCGTAGAAGGCCAGGCTGGCGTCGAGGTTGCTGACCGGCAGGGCGACGTGGGTGAAGCCGCGGTCGGTCACGATCCGGCTCGACCGGAACCGACGGTTCCCTGATCGGTCTCACCAGTTTGCGCGTGGTTGCTGGCGGGGGCTTCGCCCGCTGACGCCGGGGTGCGCGCCACGGAGCCACGGCCGTCGCCGCTCTTGCGTGGTCGCGCCATCTGCCGGGCGATGCGTCCGGTCGGCTCGTTGGCCGGACGGTCGGCAAGCGCCTGCAACGAGGCCGCGTAGTGGTCGATCACCGTGGCGGCGGCGAACTGCTCGGCGCGCGCGCGGGCGGCGCGGCGCATGGCCTGGTAACGCGGCTCGTCCTGCAGCAGCCGCGCGGCCAGGGTGCCCAGGCAGACGTCGCTGCCCTCCGGGCAGAGGATGCCGCTGATCCCGTCCTCGACCACTTCCGGCAGACCGCCAGCGTGGTAGCCGAGCACCGGGCAGCCGCAGGCCATGGCTTCGAGCGCGGCCAGGCCGAAGGACTCGGCGCGGCTGGGCAGCAGGAAGAGATCGCTGGCCTTGAGCACCTCCTCGATGCGTTCCTGCTGGCCCATCAGGCGGAGGTGCTCGCGCACGCCCAGTTCGCGCGCCAGCGCCTCGGCCTTCGACAACTCGGGGCCGTCGCCAACCAGCACCAGCACCGCCGGCAGCTCGCGGCGCAGGGTGGCGAAGGCGCGCACCACCTCGTCGACGCGTTTGACCGGCCGGAAGTTCGAGGCGTGGGTGATGATCGCCTCGCCACCGGGTGCCAGGCAGCGGCTGGCGTGGCAGTCGGGAGCGGGCTTGAAGCGTTCGAGATCGACGAAGTTGGGGATGACCTCGACGGCGCCGGGCGGGGTGTGGAAGTGCTCGGCGGTCTGCGCGGCCAGCCAGGCGCTGGGCGCGGTGAGCAGATCCTGATGGCCGATGACGAACTTGGTCAGCTCGAAGAAGCCCGGCTCGCGGCCGACCAGGGTGATGTCGGTGCCGTGCAGCGTGCAGGCCAGCTTGACGTCGTGTCCGCGGCTCTCGCGCATCACCTGCCGCGCCATCCACGCGGCGTGCGCATGCGGGATGGCGTAGTGGCTGTGGATCAGCTCGACGCCGTGGTGCTCGACCAGCTCGATCAGCTTGTTGGTCAGATTGAGCGTGTACGGGGGATGGCGGAAGAGCGGGTACTCGCCGACCTCGACGGTGTGCACGATCAGGTTGGGCTGCCAACGATCGATGCGGAAGGGCTGTTCGTAGGACACCAGGTGGACCTGATGCCCGCGATCAGCCAGGCCCATGGCCAGTTCGGCGGCGATGACGCCGCTGCCGCCAAAGGTCGGATAGCAGACGATGGCCAGGCGCATGGGGGGCTCCGGGCGGATGCTGGTGGCGCGCCGGGCGGGGCCAAGGGGTGGGCGGTGCGCTCCGGGGAGGCGCGCTCAGCCCGGATAGGGGCCCAGGAACCGCTCGCCGTTGAAATGGATGAGGTGGCTGGGTTCCTCGGCGATCCACACCTCGGTTTCCCAGGCGATGGCGGCGAGGTGGCGAACCATGGCAGCGCGGGTCTTGAAGGCGCTGACGAAGACCAGCCCGGCGGTGCTCGCTGCGAACAGGGCGCGCAGCTCAGCGCGGCGCTTGGGATTCATCGGCCCGTGGCTGGTCACGGCCTCCACCAGCACCAGCCAGTTCCTGCTGCGGTGATGGACGACGATGTCCGGCATCTTGCCATGGTCATCGATGCGCACTCCCAGCCCGGCGAGACGCTCGCGCTCGTAGTGGACGAACTTGTCGCCGGTGTCACCGACGTAGAGCACCTGAGCGTCCGGGGTGAAGCGTGAGCAGAACTGCTCGATGATCGCCTGGATCAACGGGTTCTGTCCTCCCGGGCTCAGCTCGATCCGTGTGTCCGACGGCAGGCGCACTGGAATCAGCCGCATCTGACGGTCGTGCGCGTAGCGTTCGCGCAGGCTGCCGGCCTTGAGCAGCCACGTCTTCAGAGCGAGATCCCACTCCAACGTGCCCACGTTGCGGAGCAGGCTGTGGGCCGGCTCGCTGATCTGATAGACGTTGTCCGGACTGTTGATGGGCCGGCCGGGAGCATCGGGATTGGCGACCGCCAAGCCGGCGGCGACAAACTGGTGGACCGTGTAACGACGAACGGTCTCGCGTGAATTGGGCGCGTAGGTCTTGCGGTAATTGGCGGTGAACCAGTCCATCATGCCAGTGATGCCGAGGAGCGGACGTTGCGCCGTCGACCACGGCGCCTGGGGGTGGAGGTCGAGAAGAGCGAGCAGGGTCAGCGCCGAACGAGCGTTCTGCTGCTCGCGCGGCAGACCGAGTTCTTTGAGCACGTCGATCGCCTCAGCGATGCGCGCGGCGATGTGCCTGGCATTGGCACGCACGGCTTTTGCCATCAGTTCGTGCCGTTGGCGATGAACCGGTCAGCGATCACCGGATCGTGGTGACGGTCGCCAACCGCACGCCCCAGCGCCTTGAGCTGGGCCTCAGTCGGGTAGCGCAGCGAGCGCAGATCCGTGGCGTTGACCTGGGTGTGGCCATTGAAGCGGCGGAAGACGGTTTCGACCCAGCTCGAATTGATGAAGGCGGCCAGGCCGCGCGCCAGCCAGGGGTCGAGGCCGGCGCCAGCGCAGTGGAAATAATTGAGGTGGTTTTCGATACCGAGGTGCGCCGCGGCGACGCGGGCCGGGTCATGCACGACGGCGACCAGTCGCCGCGCCTCCTCCTTGGTGGAGAAGCGTTTGACCAGCACGTAGTGGCCGTTGGGGATGAGCAGGTCGTGGGTCGCCGGCGTGTCGACGATGGCGTTGGGCTTGCGGCTGGGGTGACGCGGCCAACGCACGAAGCCGTCGGCGAAGTGGCAGGCCCAGATCAGCGGCACGGTGTCGGCGGCGGCGTCGGCGCGTAGCGCCGCCCGGGCGCGGAAATCGACGACTCGGCCGGTGGAGACGGTCAGGCCAAGGTCGACGAGCGTGGCTGTGAAGCGCGCGAGATGGTGCAGAGCGGCGCCGCCGTCGCCATCGGGGTCGATGCGGATGAAGGCCTCGGGATCGTCGGGCCGCACCACCTCGACGAGCGGCACCCAGCGGGCGCTGATCGACGCGCCGGCAGCATCGCCGCCGTCCATGACGTCGCGGCTCGCTGAGACCACGACGGCATGATCAGCGGGCGGGGCGCGCTTCACGGCGTAGGTGATGAGATTCTCCTGCAGCACCGCGTCGTCGGAGAAGGCGCGATCGCGCGCCTCGAACACGTGCAGGCGGCTGATCGTCATCGCGGCCAGGAAATCGCGGCGGAAGGGTCGGAAGTAGGGCCCGTTGCAGAAGCTGCGCGGGGTGATCGCCACCAGTTCGCCGTCCGGCGCCAGCAAGCGGACGGCGAGGGCGAGGAAGGCGGTGTAGAGGTTGCTGGTCTCGATGCCGATGCGGCGCAGGCGAAGACGTTCGTCGCCGGTGCTGGCGATCTTGCGATAGGGCGGATTGAGGATGGCGGCGGTGAAAGGTGCGACCGGCTGCGCGAAGATGCCGTCTTCGAGCGCCGCCACCGCATGCGCGATGAAGTCGCCGCCGACGACCTCATGGGTCACCGCCACGCCCATCGGCTCGCCCAGCGTGCGGCAGGCGAGCAGCGTGGCGTCGAGCGCCGCCGTCAGCCGCTCATCACGCTCATAGGCGACAATGTGGATGGCCTGCGGCCGCCCAGCGCCCGCGCACCAGGCCGCCACCGCGGCCGCGGTGAGCGCACCGATGCCCGCCCCGGCATCGAGAAGGCGCACGTGCCGCGGCGGCGCCGCGAACAATCCGGCCATGAAACGCGCCACCGGCTGCGGGGTGAGGAACTGCCCGAGGTCGGACTGGTGCTGGGCGTCGCGCACGGAGGACAGCCCGAGACGCTGCGCATCGAGGCTGGCAAGCAGAGCGCTCGCCGAGGGAAGCGGGCGGGAAGCAGACGGGTGCGACCAAGCGGCGAACGGCGATGAGGCGATGGGCATCGTGGGGCAGGGGCCGAGCGGTGATCACCCGGGCAAGGGTCTGTACCGACCGGCGGCCGTCGAGGAAGTGGGCACTTGTAGCACTCAGCCGCGACATCCTTCTGCCGCAGGAGCGCGGTTCCAGCGGAGCCGGGCTGCGGACGGCAGCGGACAACCGTCGTCGTGGTCACCTCGATATCCGGGCTTGCGATCCGTCCCCTCAGCCCTCGACCAACGCCTCCGCCACCTCGGCGCGACGCCCGGCTGGCGGGCGGGGCGTCTCGCCGCCACTGATCAGCCCGACGCCGCGCTTCACCTGCATGCCGTATTCGGCGAGCTTGCGGTCGAGGGTGACGCGGTTGATGCCGAGGATGCGGGCGGCGCGCAGCTTGACGCCGCGCTCACGGTTGACCGCCCAGGCGATGAGGATGCGTTCCGAGGCGCGGACGAATTCACCGAGGTGCGGGCTGGAGATGCCGGCGAAGCCTTCCAGCGCGACGCGCAGGGCGTCGATCGGCGTCGTCCGTGCCGGCGTGGCGGCCAGGCGCGTCTCGCTGATGGGGGTCGCATAGGCACGGACCGAGGCCGGCACCAGATCTTCGAGGAAAGTGTTGCCGGGGGCCAGCACCACCGCCTTCTGCACGCAGTTCTCCAATTCGCGCACGTTGCCCGGCCAGGGATAGGCGGAGAGCATCTCGATCACCCGACGCGGCACCTCGTCGACGCGCTTGAAGTTCTTGCGGTTGTAGCGTTCGAGGAAGAGGTCGACCAGCAGCGGGATGTCCTCGCGACGTTCACGCAGCGGCGGCAGGTGCAGGGCAACGACGTTGAGGCGGTAGAAGAGGTCCTCGCGGAAGCGCTTGGCGGCCACCTCCTTGGCGAGATCGCGGTGGGTGGCGGCGATGATGCGCACGTCGACCGGCAGCGGTTGGTGGCTGCCGACGCGGATCACCGTGCGTTCCTGAAGCACGCGCAGCAGGCGCACCTGGGCGTCAGGGCTGAGTTCGCCGACCTCGTCGAGGAACAGGCTGCCGCCGTTGGCGACCTCGAACACGCCCTTGCGGTCGTGGTCGGCGCCGGTGAAGGCGCCGCGCACGTGGCCGAACAACTCGCTCTCCATCAGGCTCGGGCTGAGGGCGCCGGCGTTGACCACGACCAGCGGCTGATGGGCGCGCTGGCTGTGGCCGTGCAGCAGGCGTGCGAGCAGCTCCTTGCCCGTGCCGGTCTCGCCCGAGATCAGCACCGTGGCGGTGGTGGCCGCGACGCGCACCGCCGACTGGAGCAGCGCCTGCAACGTGCCGGAGACGGTGCGGATCTCGTGTTCGCGCGGCTCACTGGCCATGGCGCTGCGCAGGGCCTGGTTCTCCTCGGCGAGTTCGCTCGCCTCCAGTTGCAGGCGCAGGCGGTCGACGCACCAGCGGGTGAGCACGTCGACCAGGAAGGTGGCGGCATCCTCGGAATGGCGATGGCTGACCAGGAGGGTGGCCACCGGGACGTTGCCGTCCTTGATCAGGCGCGCGACCACCGGCAGGCCGTCGGTGTGGATGGGCGCCGTGTTCGCCGTCGCCAAGGCGGCGATCTCATCGGCAGCGGGCAGCGGTTCGCCGGCCATGAAGGTGCCGGCCGGCACCAGGTGGCCATGCCGGCAGTGCAGCCAGACGCCGGCGATGCTTCCCCAGGTGAGCACCTCGGCCCACAGACGGTCGAACACCGCCCGCGGTCCGAGCGCGGGATCAAGCAACTGGAGCACGGCTCCGACACGGGTGGGCCAGGTCTGCACGTCAGACCCCTTGCGCGCCAGGTGCGCCAGTCGTCAGGGCTGCGGAATGCGGCATTTTTACGCGTGCATCCCGGCCAGACGAGATCACGACTGAGCAGTTGCTCGGCTTCTGAGCAATCCCGCAGCATCTGGTGCTGCAGCGCTGGTGAGGTGCACGCCCGCTCATCGCGACCGCAACGCCTGATCCTGGTGCATGCGCAGCCGGTCGAGGCAGTAACGCGCCAGGACGTCGACCAGGAATGCGGCCTCATCGGCACCGTCGGCGTCAGCATGCGCGACGACGGTGGTGGCCACCGGCACCGTCCCATCCTTGACCAGGCGGGCCAGGCAGGGCCGCCCTTTTTCCAGTCGGGCGACCAGCGGAGTGGCCGCTGCCGCCAGCTGGGCGATGTCAGCGGGCAGCGCTCCCGCGGTGAAGATTCCCGACGGGGACAGGTGGTCGACGCGCACATGCATCCACAGGCCGGCAATGGTCTGCCAGGTCTCGACTTCCAGCCAGAGCTGGCCGAGCATCGCCGGTGGCGACAGGGCGGGGTCGATGGTTTCGAGTACGGCGCAGGCGCGCGACGGCCAGATCTGCATGTCCGCCCCCTTGGCAGGAGGCCGCGCTGCCCGACGCACCGCGGCCCAAGGGACAGGCACACGGCGCACCAAGGGGAATTGCTGCATCGCTATGCAGCGCGCGCCTCCCGCCTGCACCCGCCCCGTGGGAGCGGCCTCAATCGCTCGATTGCTGACCACGGCGGAGCTCACTGCGATCGCTGTCCGCGGCGCAGCGCCGCCAGTAGGCCGAGATTGGCGGCAGCAAGGACGACACTGGCCACGGCGGCCGGCCAGACCACGCCGCGGTCATCGCCCATCACCGCCGCGATCGAGGTGGTGATCAGGAAAAGCTGCATCGCGTTGGTGGTCACCAGCACGCCGAGCACGGCGATCAGGCCGGGTTCGGCTCGACGACGGTCGGCGCGGCTCATACGTCCCCCTCGTCGATGCCGACCGCCCACACCACGCCTTCGCGCACCGCCAGCACGATGCGCGGCAGCGCGCGCCGCGGTGGGCCGGAGACCGCCCGGCCGGTGCGCAGGGCGAAGACGCCGGCATGGCAGGGGCAATACAGACGGTCGAGTTCCGGCTGCGGGATGACCGGGCAGGCCAGGTGGGTGCACTTCTGGCTGTACGCGCGCAGGTCGCTCACGGCCGGACCCAGGCGCAGCAGCAGGCAGGGCGCGTGCTCATCGGGATAGTGGAAGGCCCGCGTGGCGCCGACCGCGAGGTCGGCGAGGGCGACGATGGCGCGCTCACCGGGCGGCTTGGGCACGGCGCGTTCGACCTGGCTGGCGAACAGGCAGTGACCGCAGGCGACGGCGCTGCTGGTGGCCGCGAGGAAGCGCACGAAGTCACGGCGCGAGACGTGACGCTCGTACTCGCTGTCGACGGGGAAATCCTGCCGCCAGGCCGGCTGATCAGCGGCGGGGGCACGATCGGGGGAGACGGTTTCGGGGGTCATGGGTGGGCAGGCAGGGCAGGGCGCGACGGGCGCGACGGCGACGCGACACGAGCGGTGAGGAAGTCGGCTGGATGCATGGGAATCGGATCCGTGGTTCTCGGTGATGCTGTCGTCGTCGCGCTCATCCCGGCGCTGCTTTCGCGCCGTCCAAGCGCCCTCACCCCACGAAGATCCCGGCCAGCAGCGCATCCTCGGTGGCGCCACCGGCGAGTTGGGCGGTGACCGCGATGCCGGCGTCGTCACCCTTGGGCACCAGCATGCTGACCTTGGTGTTCACGGTCTGGTTGCCGAAGTGGAAGCGGTTGACCGGTTGCGAACGCGGGCGCAGCACGGCCAGTTCCTCGCGGCTGACGTAGAGCAGCGCCTGGCTCGGGCACACCGAGGCGCACATCGGCTTCTTCCCGATCGACGTGCGGTCATAGCAGAGGTCGCACTTCATCATCAGTTCGATCTCCTTGTGGACTTCCGGCACGCCGAACGGACAGGCGACCACGCAGTTGCCGCAGGCCACGCAGCGTTCGCGCTTGGCCGACTGGACGACGCCGTCCGGCGTCTTCTTGATCGCGTCGGCCGGGCAGACCTCGGCGCAGGTCGGGGTATCGCAGTGCATGCACACCACCGGCGCGGTCTGCGGCGTGGTGGGGCGATCGACGAAATCGAGGTGGATCATCGACCGGCCCTTGTGCGTATCGCACTCGGCACAGGCCTGGATGCAGGCCTGGCAGCCGATGCAGCGGGAAGGATCGAGGAAGAGTTCCATGGGGGAGGGCTCGAAGGGAAGGGAAGGGCGCGAAGGGCGTGAAGGGAGGGGAGGGGAGGGGAGGGGAAGGGAAGGGCGCGAAGGGGACGACGACGCGACGATCAGCGCGCCTGGCGCGAGTGCTCGGGCAGGGGGTGGGCGATGTCGTCGTAGACCGGCGGGGCCGCGGCTTTGCGCAGGCGCACGGCGCAGACCTTGTACTCGGGAATCTTCGAGATCGGGTCCTGGGCGGCGATGGTGACCAGGTTGATCGACCGCTTGCCGGCCCAGTGGTAGGGCACGAACACGGTGTCGGGTCGGATCGTGGTCACCACCTGGGCGCGCAGGGTGACGGCGCCGCGCCGCGATTCGACCACCGTCCAGTCGCCGTCGGCGAGGCCGAGCGCGGTGGCCAGACGCGGATGCAGTTCGACGCGCGGCTCGGCGTACTGCTCGACCAGCGGGCCGATGCGCCGGGTCTGGGTGCCGCTGAGGAACTGGCTGACCACCCGGCCGGTGGTGAGGATGACCGGATAGTCGAGATCGACATCCTCGGCTGGCGGCGTGTACGGCGCGACCACCAGCCGCGCCTTGCCATCGGGGAAGTAGAACGGCCCGGCGCCCTTGGCGATCGGGTTCCAGGATCCCGGTTCGAACAGTCGCGGCGTGCCGGGGTGGTCGTTGGACGGGCACGGCCAGAAGACGCCCATCTGGCGTTCGACCTTCTCGTAGCTGATGCCGCTGTAGTCGGCGATGCCGCCGGCCGAGGCCGCGCGCAGCTCCTGGAGGATGCCGGCGGGGTGCACGAAGGTGAAGCCGCGGCTGCGCCCGAGCGCGGCGGCGATGTCCTGGATGATGCGCCAGTCCTGCTTGGCGTCACCGGGCGGCGTCACCGCCTGGTTGATCTTGATCACCCGGCCTTCGATCTGGGTGACCAGGCCCTCGTCCTCCTCCTGCTTCGAACCCGGCAGCACGATGTCGGCGTGGTGCGCGGTCTCGCACAGGAAGAAGTCGATGACCGCGAAGAACTCCAGCTTCTCCAGGGCTTCGGTGACGAACTTGGAGTCCGGCAGCGAGACCTTGGGATTGAAGCAGCACGAGATCAGCGCCTTGATCTCGCCGCGGTGGATCTTGCGCATCATCTCATAGCAATCGACGCCAGCGCGCGGCAGCGCTGCCGGTTCGACGCCCCACACCTTGGCGACGTGGGCGCGGTGCTCGTCGTTCTCGATGTCGCGCGCTCCCGGCAGCTGGTCGCATTTCTGGCCGTGCTCGCGCCCGCCCTGGCCATTGGCCTGACCGGTGATGGTGGCGTAGCCGCACTGCGGCCGGCCGATGCGGCCCGAGGCGAGCACGATGTTGATCGCGCCCAGGCAGTTCTGCACGCCATGGGTGTGGTGCTCGATGCCGCGCGCATGCAGCAGGAAGCTCGACTTGGCCTGGCCCCAGATGGCGGCGGCCTTGCGGATCAGCGGCTCGGCGATGCCGGTGACCTCGGCGGTGCGTCGCGGCGTCCACGTCTTGACGTGCTCGGCGACGGCATCGAAGCCGACGGTGTGGGCGTCGAGGAAGGGCCGGTCGATCCAGCCGTTCTCGATCATCAGCTGGAGCACGCCGTTGAAGAGGGCGATGTCGCGCCCCGGCTTGACCGGAAGGAAGAGGTCGGCGGTGCGCGCGATCGGGGTCAGGCGCGGATCGACGACGATGATCTTGGCGCCGTGCTCGCGCGCCTGCCAGACGTAGTCGGTGGTCACCGGCGCGCACTCCGCGATGTTGGCGCCGCTGATCCACACCACCTCGCTGCCGATCATGTCCTGCCACGGGTTGGCGGCGCGATCGATGCCGAAGGCCTTCTTGTTGGCGGCGGCGGCCGAGACCATGCACAGCCTGCCGTTGTAGTCGATGTACGGCGTGTTCAGGCAGACGCGCGCGAACTTGCCCAGCAGGTACGCCTTCTCGGTGGTCAGGCTGGCGCCGCCGAGCACCGCCACCGACTGCGGGCCGTGCTCGGCCTGGATGCGCGCGACCGCGTCGGCGGTGCGGCGGATGGCCTGCGCGTAGGCGATCGCCTTGAAGCCACCGGGCGCGGCGTCGTCGCGCGCCAGGGCGCTGGTCAGCCGGTCGGGATGGCCGTCCTGCAGATAGCGGGTGACGCCCTTGGGACAGAGCTGGCCCTTGTTGAAGGGGAACTCGTACCACGGCTCGAAGCCGACCACCTGGTTGTCCCGCACCTTGAGCTGGATGCCGCATTGCTGGCCGCAGAAGCAGCAGTGCGTCTTCACCAGCCGGTCGGGTGTGGACGCCACGTCGAGACTCGGCCCGCGGCTGTAGGCCAGGCTGGGGCCGAAATGCGCCACCGTGGCGGCGGGATCGCGGGGGGCGAGGGTCACGGCGTGCCAGTGGCGGACGAACTGACGGTCGGAAGGTCCGCCGGTGCCGGCTGGCCGCGCCAGCGCGCACCCTGCGCCAGCACCAGCAGCGCCCGACGGCAGCGCGGGCAGACCTCCTGGTAATGGCCGCCGTCGGGAAGTTCGTAGCGGTAGCCGAGCGCGCGCTCGACGGTGATCAGGTCGGTGATCCACACCTGGGCGGCGAAGGCGCTGCCGCAGCGCCGGCAGGCGGCCTGGGGGCCGCGGGCGGCGGCGTGGGCGTAGGCCAGTTGCGCCGGCTTGACGGTGCGCTGGGCGACATGGAAGAGCTTGCCGAAGGGCACCCAGAGCAGGCCGAAGACCACGGTGATGGCGTGGACGATGGCCAGGAAGTCGTAGGCGTGGCCACGCAGCCAGGTATAGCTGACCGTCAGCATCAGCCCGGTGACGCTGACCGCGAACAGCAGCACCAGCGGCAGCAGATCCTCGGTGAACTCCTGCACCGCCTGGTCGCCGCGATCGCGCAGCCGACGCACCAGCGCCACCGCCACGCCGATCAGCACCAGGAACGACGACCACACCAGGCCATGGAAGAGCGCGAACGCGAACAGCGAACCGACCGCGAAGGTCAGCAGCGGTCGGCCGAAGGCGATGATGCGGTAACGCTCCAGGTCGTCATCGACGGTCACGAAGTGCAACCAGCCGAAAACCAGCGGGAAGGCGATGGCGCCGGCCAGCACGCACCCCGCCATGATCGGCCAGTGCGCGCCCCAGCGCATCCAGCCGCGCCGGCGGATGAAGCGGTTGAGCAGGAAGTAGCTGGCACCAGCGACGACGACGTGGGCGAGGTGGCGCGGGTACAGCAGCAGCGGCAGGCCACGGCGGAAGTACATCCACGTCGGCGGCCGCTGCGCCCACACCAGCAGGCGTTGCAGGGTGGCGAAGCAGGCGAACAGGGTGGCGGCGCCATAGCAGACCAGCGCGGCGTCGAAGCTCGGCAGGTTGCGCCAACCGCTGATGATGGCGGTGGTGAACAACCCGGTGACCAGGCCGGCGCCGAGAAAGGCGCGCACCTGCTCGGGCGCGAGGAGCGGGCGGATGTGCTCGTGCAGGGCGCCGGGCCGGGTGTTCACCGCGACACCGCTGCCAGGGCGCCGTGGCTGGAGCGCGGCTCGGCGGCCACCGGCGTCGCCGCGCCGGCCTGCTCGCCGTCGCGGAAGGGCAGCAGCAACGGCACCAGCGCCACCACGCCGACTGCCGCAGCCAGGCACAGGAAGATGGTGCTGTAGCCCAGGCCGGCCTGTTTGAACAGCAGCCCGCACGCCACCGCCGCGACGTTGCCGCCGGCGCCGACGATGCCGGACACGGCGCCGACCGCACGCGGCCGCACCAACGGGATGACGGCGTAGGTGGCACCGGCGGCCATGTGCACGCACAGGCCGAAGACCAGCATGGCCGGGATGGCCAGCCAGAGCTGGTCCATCACCGCGAACAGCGCCAGCGCCAGCGCCTCCCCGAGCAGGACCAGTCCGAGGAAACGCGTGCGCCCGGCGAGACCGGCCTCGCGCCCGGCGCGGTCGCCCATCCAGCCGCCGAGCGAACGCGCGAACAGCGCCAGTACGCCGAAGCTGCCGGCGGCCAGACCGGCGCTGCGCGCGTCGAGCTTGAACTGGCTGGCGTAGTAGCTGGCCGCGAAATTGTGGATGGCGAGTTCGACGCCGAAGCAGGCGCCATAGGCCACGAACAGCACCCACACCCGCGGGTCGCGACACGCCTGCTTGAAGGCCGCGAGGGCGCCGGACTTGGCTCCGGCGCCGCTGGCCAGCCGCTCGCCGGTCGGGGTGTCGGTGCCGAAACGCAGGTAGAGCGCGCCCATGATCAGCATCAGCGTGCCCGGCACGACCATCGCCCAGCGCCAGGCGCCGGCGCTCTCGACCCCGACGGCGATCAGCGCGGCGACGACCAGCGGCATGGCCATGTTGGCGACGCCACCGCCGGTGTTGCCCCAGCCCGCGGTGGTGGCGTTGGCCAGCCCGACGCAGTTGGGTGCGAACATCGCACTGGTGTGGTACTGGGTGACCACGAACGACGCGCCGACCACACCGATCGCCAGGCGCAGCAGCAGAAACGACTGGTAGTCGTGGGCCAGGCCGACGGCCATCACCGGCACGGCGCAGACCAGCAGCAGCCAGCCATAGACCCGGCGCGGCCCGAAGCGGTCGCTGAGCCAGCCCACGATCAGCCGGGCGATGACCGTGGCCGCCACGCTGGCCATGTAGCAGTCGGCGAGCTGCGACGGTGTCAGCGCGAGATCGACGCTGACCATGCCCATGAGCGGCGCGAGCGCGAACCAGGCGAAGAAGCAGACGAAGAACGAGGACCAGGCGAGATGGAAGTTCCGCATCGCCGGTGTACGCAGGCTAAACAGATCGATGCGGCGTGCGCGGGCGTCAGTCATGGCGGAGTGCTCTGGCACACGGCGTTCCCGATCCAACTGGGTGGACACGCAGCACTTGCCGGCGCTGTCCGCCGCATGGCGCAGCACACACCGAGCGCGCCTGCGCGCAGGCGCGCAGGAATCGAGCAGGGAGGGGGGTGGCGAGAGGGGAGAGAGGGCGGGAAGGGCGTGAAGGGCGCGCGTCTCCTGGGACCGCGCGCCGCTGGCGCGCTCGGAGGCGTTAACGAGCGCGCCAGCGGTGCGCGGTCGTGCGCCCAACAGCGCACGGCATCAGTGGGGTGCAAGTCCCCACCCAGGCAGAGACACTCCGGCCTGGTATCCGAACCCAACTGCGTCGCCGCGAGGCGGGGTGGAGAGCAGGGG
>Ga0163144_10006455_pt1 | contig 25876 bp, 21 predicted proteins | sample OliLak19BULKMAT1_FD_123175 | JGI IMG/M metagenome (GOLD analysis project Ga0163144, IMG submission 123175) | Freshwater microbial mat bacterial communities from Lake Vanda, McMurdo Dry Valleys, Antarctica - Oligotrophic Lake LV.19.BULKMAT1 | ecosystem: Environmental > Aquatic > Freshwater >...
CGAAAGATGCAACATAGTATCCAACGTGGAACATCTCCTTTCCATCTGCGTATTCTAAGAAATAAGAAACTAACCATAAAACGATATTCACGATAACAAGCCATCCACTTATCGTCCAACCTGATACGGTAACAATATCTGCCAGCCCTCGTCACCCAAGCATGATACAACACCAGGCAAATGAAAAAGCATGACGAGATAAGAACGCGGTTAATGCTTCCTTGGAGATTGGTTGATCACTCTCTGAGCTTTCTTGGCTATACAGGAAAAACAGCACCATCCCAAACAAAGGGACAAAAGAAAGCCACCAGACGCCTATAAATACGAAAAAAGACACAAAAAGCAGATGCCAAACGAACAATAATCCAAGCATTTACTTAGGAAAAATAAACACACACCGCGAAGATAGTGTTTATGTCCATAAAATGCAACTCGAAATCGTACAATGCCCAGTCCAAAGCACCTTCTCACACACCTATCAATTCTCTTCTTTCTGGAAAAGTAAAGACGCAATCTATATTATATCACAGATTTTAGATAAGACAACTACTTGAAAAACGTAGTATTTATAAGGCCTTACTCAACGCGCCATGCAAAAGGCCTTGAAAAATCAGAAAAAATCAGTATAGATACCTCCTTCGTAGTATTAATTGTTTCCTAATATATTACTTGCAAAAGAAGATATCTTCAGCTTCAATCGGCACAAATAGTTAGGCCGTTGCTGGGAGAGCACTTCATCTAATGAAGTGTTTTGTTTTTTTCGTCGAATTTGAATATGGCAAACCCAACCAGTGTATTAGATAGCTATTTTGATGCGCAGACAATGTCTGTGCACCTTCAACAAAACCAGCCGGCCGTTATGAAAAAGGGAAAGCCAGGTGGATGGATGATGCATACAACTGAGAATGTTTTACAAAGAGCGGAACTGGAAACACTCGTTGAGAAAATTTATGAAGAGGTAGAAGCTCGTGATGATGCGTTTATTGAAATACAAAGAAGTGCATCGACTGTCATACAGTTGGGAAGATATAGAATTGTTATAGTCAAACCCCCTGTTTCAAGTGCAATGGAGCTTACTATTGTAAGACCTATTGCCAAGCTCTCACTCCCCGACTACGAGTTGGATGAAGCCACCAAGCATTGGTTGTTACATGATGCAAAAGGTATTCTCATAGCAGGATCGCCTGGAGAAGGGAAAACAACCTTTGCTCAGGCACTTATCGAAGAAAAAGCAAAACAAGAGATTATTATCAAAACTATAGAATCCCCTCGCGACCTGGTCGTTCCTGGGAATGTTACGCAGTATAGCTTCTCTCATGCTCCACATAATGAGATCAGAGATATTCTCTTACTCTCTAGGCCAGATCGGACCGTCTATGATGAGATTAGAAATAAAGAAGATTTCGTCTTATATAAGGACTTAAGACTTACCGGTATTGGTCTGATCGGTGTTATGCATGCAACCCAAGCGATAGATAGTCTCCAAAGATTTATCTCAGCCATCGATATGTGATCGCTTCCTCAAGTGATCGATACGGTAGTGTTTATCAAAGCAGGAAGAGTTAATCAAATACTAGCATTGGAACAGGTAGTCAAAATTCCTGCAGGAATGGAGTCAGCAGACCTAGCTCGTCCCGTCATCTTTGTCAAAGCGTTTCCTCATGATACCGTCTTATACGAAATATATACCTACTCTGATAATGTGGTCGTGATGCCGATGGATCAAGTTGATGCTATGGAGGAAGAACGTTCGCAAGGGATCAAACAATATGCTAAGAAACAACTAGAACAAGAGATACGCAGTTTATTGGGCATCAAGGTTTCGGTTGAGATTACTAGCATGCAATCGATACTACTTTATGTTCCTGAGTCAGAAAAAGCGAGAGTTATAGGTAGACAAGGATCCAATATCGATGAACTACAGCGCAAACTCGACCTTCATATAAGTGTAAAAACAGCCGAAGAAGATGAAGATACTCCTACCTATAAAAAGTATGAAAAGCCAAAATGAAGACGTTGAAAGGGAAATAAGGGAAGGTCTTATTAGAAAACTAAGAATGTTATAAAAAAGAGCGAGTTAGACCATTCGAAGAACGAATAAATGCATGTAGGATCTATTGGGTTTGCATGTATGAGCAATCGAATACGACATCGAGCGATAGATTCTCATGAAGCTACTTTTAAATTATTACTCTTGTCCATCTTATGAATCACTTCCATAATGCCAAAATTATTGCTACAATGTGACCTTCAATCGACAAGGAAACAATTTTGGCAAAGATAATCAACAACATAGATGTATTCAGAATCAATCTTTCTCACGGTGATGAGGAAGCAAAAAAGAAATACATCGACATGATTCTTAAGCTTGATAGTAGCAAAACTATTATGCTCGACACAAAGTGACCTGAAATAAGAGTCAGGAACAAGGACGAAGTTACTCTCAAGAAAAACCAAAAGATTAAAGTCTGTTATGCAGAATTTTTCAAACAAGAAGAAGGCACTTTATTTATCGACTATCCAAATATTCACACAATTACCAAAGGCGCAGTTATGTCCATCGACAATGATGCAGTGAAGGTACAAATTACAGGACAGAAAGATGATTACCTTATGGGAACGGTCACAATATGAGGGACTATTCTTATCAACAGATGAATCGAGTTCGAAAATTATATTCCTAAACTGCCTTTCTTAAGCGAAAAAGACAAGAAACATATAGTACGATGAGTGGAACATAAAATCAATGTGATCGCAATATCTCATATCAGAAATGCAGAGAATATCGCAATGGTAAAGCAGTTTCTCAGAGATATTGGTGGGCAAGACGTGAAAATTATTGCTAAGATCGAAACCAAAGAAGCTATCGACAATATCGAAGAGATTGCAAATGCATGTGATGGAGTGAGTCTCAGTAGAGAGAAACTGAATCTCCTGATTGATCCTAAAAAAAGCGAAAAGAAAAAGTATGAAATCATACAGTTATGTAACAAGTATGGCATTCCTCTGATTATGACTGCTTGATTGGACACAACAGGAAGTCAGGCAAGTGTAAAAAGAACTATTGCATCTATCATCGAAGAGATTAAAGCGGGTGCGGATGCATTCTTACTTACAAGAGAAACTGCTCTTGCAGATGACGCAATCGATATCGTCACGATGTTATATGAAGTAATCAACGACTCAAAAAATAAAACAACTACCAACTACATGCTCAACGACTTAGACTTCACATCGCATCCTATTACTGATTATATTATATATAGTGCATACAGAGCATCGAAAGAACTCCCTATCAAAGCCATTATATGTCCTACCGAATCAGGATATACTCCTGCAAGACTTTCTGCGCTAAAACCAGAAGTGCCAATTATTGCATTCACAAAAAATGATGATGCCTATAGATATCTAAATCTTTTACGATGAGTAAAAGGGTATAAAATCTCTAGCACGTTTGAGTACGACAATATCAAGCAGATCGGAAAAGAGATTATCAGAATCCTCTTCAAAGGAAATATCTCTCTCGATGACAAAGTATTGATTGTGCATAGTAGTTTGCAACAAAACGTCCCTCATATGATAAATGGAATCGAGTTATATAAGTTCAAAGACATTTAATTAAACCGAAAATGGAACATCACTAGCACTCTCCACTCTCAACTTTCAACTTTTCTCTCTCCACACTCCACTTTCACCTTTCAACCTCTAACCTTCCACTGCCCATGTCTCATACAGCGGCGAAACTCCTACCCGAAATGCTCTCAAAAGCTACTAATATAGCTATTTTCTGACATAGGAATATTGATGGAGACTGTGTAGGTTCATGCTTAGCGGTAGGGACACTACTCACCAATCAGTGAAAAAATGTCAGTTACTTCACACCAGATCTTCCTATGGCTGACTGGAGTTTCGTTGAAAAAATTAATCTCTTCCAAACTCAGTTTGACTATACCATAAGTTACGATCTGTTAATTTTTCTAGATACATGAAATAACACAAGTCAGCTCAAAGATTTCTGGACAGCAAATCCAGACTATTTTGCTCAACATCAAAAACTAAGCATTGACCATCATGAAAGCAACAAAGGATATAGTGATCTTAATATTATTGATCCTTCTGCTAGTAGTGCGTGTGAACTTATTGCAGAGTTGATGTTTGAGTTCTACCCCGAACAAATGACCAAAGAGATCGCTACGTATCTCTTTATGGGAATATCTACAGATACAGGTCACTTTTTCTATGATGATGACTACGGAAGAACTTTTGGAGTTGCCTCAAAGCTTCTAGGATATGGAGTTGATAAGAAAAGATTGGTAAACCAATTATACAGATCAAGTAGTTTAGAACAGGTTCAGTTTATGGGCCATCTGGTGGAGAAGATTCAAAGGGACAAAAAAGTAATTTATACATGGTTCACTCAACACGAGTTAGATAAACGATGATTGGACGGTCAGCATATAGAACATATCCTCCCTGTTATGCAAAGTATTGCACACGATGGAGTTGTTCTGTTTTTCAAAGCAAATGAAAATGATCCAGTGCAGCCTCATGTGAGATGTTCATTTAGAACAAGCAATCCAGCCCTAAACCTTGCAGAGCTAGCAACTCACTTCAACGGAGGCGGCCATGCAATGGCTGCTGGAGGTCGCGTTCCACTACAAGGGAGTGTAATCGAAACTATTCAGAAAGTAGTTAATGAGGTAAACGCCTTAATTATTCAATAGTACAAACAGTTATATTATCACTTCTTCATTTAGTCAATTTACTACTCTTCCAATGGCCTGACATAGCAAATGGCATAATATCAAACATCGCAAAGCAGCACAAGATGCAAAAAAATCACAAGCATATGCAAAAGTAGGAAAGATTATCCAGATGGCTGCCAGAAATGGTTCAGATCCATTTCTCAATCCGGCTCTAGAAAGCGCCTTGATTAAGGCAAGGCAAGCCTGACTTCCGAAAGATGTTATCCAAAAAGCTATCGACAAAGGAGCTTGAAATATAGTGGGAGAAGAACTCCAAGAGATCTACTATGAAGGATATGGTCCAGGAGGTGTTGCGCTCTATATCAAAACACTTACTTCAAATAGCAAGAGAACAGGAGCAAACCTCAGAACTATGCTTACGAGATGATGAGGGAATTTGGGAGAGCCAGGATCAGTTAGTCGGCAGTTCAAAGAAAAATGAGAGATCTACATCAACGGTAAGGCGCACAAAACCATCTCCAAAGGTAATGAAGTTGTAGAACTCCTTCCACTCATACAAGCGGAAATTGAAAATGATATATTGGAAACTACTGCGCAAGATTTTGAAATTGAAGAAGGTAGCGCAAGAGTCGTCACTTCCAAAGAAGAGTACCTCACTATCCTCCACACATTAGAAAAGCAATCATGGAATATCGAAGATGCAGGATTAATTTTCTTACCAGAGAACGAATTAGTACTAGATGAAGAAAAAGAAGCAAAACTTCAACGTCTTATCGAAGAGTTAGAGGATGATGAGGATGTGGATACTGTTTTCCATAATGCTGGGTAGTAATTTTGGTGATTTGGGAGCACAAGAGTCTCAAAAATAGAGGGAGAGTATAGGAGAGCTCTCCTTCAATTTCTATATACTCTTACTTTATATATGAATCAAGTACTATCCTACTTCACTATATCGAAGAACGTCATTGTTTCCTTCACCCATTTCAGCTCTATGTCGTCAACTGGGCCATTTCTGTTTTTACGAATGAAAATACTCGCAATTCCTTTCTTGTCTGTATATGCATCATAATAGTCTTCTCTGTATAACATCAACACGCTATCTGCGTCTTGCTCAATCGCTCCCGACTCTCTCAAGTCTGAAAGCTGTGGTCTTCTATCAGCACGTTGCTCTACGTTACGCGAAAGCTGAGAAAGCGCGATAATGGGGATATGTAACTCTCTAGCTAGCTCTTTGAGTCATCTAGAAATTTCACTGATCTCTTGTACTCTATTTCCTGCAAATTTAGAGTTTCCTGCATTCATAAGTTGTAAGTAGTCAATTACCACCAAATCGAGATGTCATTTTTCTATTTTTAATTTTCTCAACTTAGATTTCATCTCTTGAATAGTTGATCCTCCTCTATCATCAATATACAAACTTGTACTGCTCAATTGCTCCATCGCGTCACCAAGTTTAGAAAAATCTTCTTCATCGAGTTGCCCTTTCGAGATTTTATGCATAGGAATTGCTGCAACCATCGACAATATTCTATCAACGATCTGATCTGATCACATTTCCAGTGAAAACAAGGCAACAGATTTTTTACCTTTCATTGCTGCTCTTACCAAAATATTAATTGCAAAAGCAGTCTTTCCCATACTCGGTCTTGCCGCAATAATGCTCAGGTCTCAAGGTTTGAAGCCACCTAAAATCGCATCAAGCTCGATGTAATTTGAATTTACTTTACGCTCTTCCAATCTCTCTGGATGATCCACGATCTCCATATATGCTTCTACTCTTTGACTAAGAACGTCTTTGATATGTCTGAGACTATCTGCAAGATTTACCTGTGTAAGATCAAAAATTCTTTTTTCAATTCTCTCTAAGATTGAAGGAACCTCTTGCTCTTCATATACATCACCGGTGATTTGTTGACAGGTAGCAAGAATATTTCTTAAAACTGACTTTTCTTTTACAATTTTCCCATATTCACTTGCAATAGAAGGAGTAATAGAAAAAGAGGCAATCTCATAGAGATAGTCCATTCCACCTACTACTTCCAAGTTATCTCCTTTGGTAAGTTGATTTGATAATGTTACCACGTCGATTGTTTTACGCTCTCCCCACAATGCTTGTAGTGCTTCAAAAATTAACTTATGTTCCTTTTGGTAAAAATCATTTGGTTGTAACGTCAAAGACTCATACAAGTACATTACCTCATTATCCAAAAGTGCGCAGCTAAGGGTTCCCTTTTCTGCTTCTAGATGGTGCGGAGGTAGTCTAAGATCGTTGAGATTAACCATCACAGATCAGATTGAATCTAAAATAAGCAATTGCGTTATTGGGAATTTTTTCTCTGGTCGTTAGCTGGAAAAATACTATAGGGCTCTTCACATCAATTGCAATAAAACCAAAGAATTTTATGAGAATTCTTCAATAAAATACCTATTACAAGCCATGTTCCAGTATTTCAAGAAAAATATTTAACAAACTTTTAACAATAAAAAAACTAGAGAAGGATGCCCTCTCTAGTTCTATTGTTATAAGATATCCACCTTGCTCACAATTTGAGCAATAATGGACTCTTTTAAATCTTTGAAATGGATAGATATACCCACTTCGGTACTCCCTCCAAACTCACTATTACGAAAGGCTCCAAAATAGGAGATTTTCCGTAACTCTATGATTCTATCATAGATTGCCATGATGGGAGGCACATTGAGACCGAAGTACTTGCCGAGATTTACATGTAGACCTCTCAACATACTCCTCTCATACTGGTCATAGTCCGTTCGAAGGAATAGTCCTTCTTCTACTTTCAGTCCGGGTTTGACTCGCACTAAGTGGCGATCTCGTCCATTCCAGTAGGTGCTAGCTACTCCGAGAAAATACTTATCCGCTCCAAGCAGTTCATACTGCTTGTAGAGTGTTATCTTCCCGAAGAAGCCAACCATTTCTGGATTGATCACCTTGAGATAGGAAAGTCCAAAGAGTACTGGGTCAAATGATTTACCCATATACAGTGGGTTGATCAATGATCTCCCCAGCTCTCCTCTTGTCTCACTCGTGAACTGTTCATCAAAGTCGAAGTAATCACCAACAGACCCGGCAGCATAGTCTTCTTTCGTCCGACAAACTTTAAATCGATATGATCCATAGATCATCCAAATAAAATTTTTCTGCTCTACTTCAGCCAGATCAAAGACGATCATCTGCTGCATTGACGAATTGAAGTCTAAACTATCCAAATCGATTTTAGCGGTACCTCCACCGATATTTCTAAAAGCAAACTCTCTTATAATACCGAGCAGAAGTACCATATTTGGTGACTCATCATAGTTCGTAAGTACAATAGCGTGTTTCCCATCAGGGGTTATCATTCCCTTTTTATCTGATGCAATACATACTCGGGAAATACAATGTGCAATCTCTTGTAGAAGTTTTGCTTTCTTTTTCTCAGTCGAAAATAATCTTTCGATCTCTCTGCGAATCAAGTCAGCATCTACTTCTTTGTAAACAGGTATGGGACGTTTCTTCAAGAGAAACGCCTCTTTGAATTTTTCCAACGTCCACCCCTTGTATGAGAGTGGTCGCGAACGTAGTAACGAACTCTTTCTCATATATGATAAGGTTTTGGTTATACATAATAATAGTCTTCCACAAACGATAGTAGCTGTTTCTTAGAGTCTGGTATTCTGTAACAGAACTTCCTCATTAGATCAGCCATACGTTGTTTGTCTTCTCTCGTTTTTACATGCGCCTTTAGAAAGTCTGGAGATACTGCTTTGGTGAATCGTATAGTGACATCACCTTCTGACAGCACCATCTCTCTCAAGAGAAATGCAAGTTCTACGGGCACTTTCTTAAGCCAGGAAATACGTTTACGGAAATTTGCAACCTTGTGGAAAAGCTCAGAGTTTTGTGTCCCCGCAATATGTGAAATAATAACGGGTAGATCAAACTTTTTCGCTAAGTCTATGAAGGTACCTTTCCATTCTAAATCTCGCAACCTGCCTTCAGAATCATATCGAGAATCTAGTCCGTATGGAAAAATTACTAGTATTTTCCCATCACGTAACGCTTGTTCAACTTGGTCCATAGGGACTTTTTCCCCTGAAGGTGCTAGAGTATCAACAGGTATCACATGTTGTTGGACGTTTTTTAGGCAAACGAACTTGTTTGCTAGAATAACTGTATCCTCTCTTCTAACGTGTTCAGTCAGCGCATTTAACATCGCGATAACATCTGCTTTACCAGGATGATTGCAGACAATTATTGCTGCTCCCTGTTTGGGGATATGCCAGGTGCCTTGGAGTTTCAGGTTAATTCTCAGTACATATGCTAATATTTCTATGAACAATGATCCTTCGAATTGTTGCAATTTTTTTATGATCTGATTTGCCTTCCTAACCTTCAGTAAGGGAAGCAACATCAAGATCTGATCTACAATCCAAATCAACCAATTTGGCCAATATGGTTTGAATAGTCGAACTGAATAGCTCTCAAACATAGGATAGGTTTTTTTCTGTTAATGATTTTTTTGTTGAAGATCTATTTCCCCAACTGACAAAACTAGTTGTAGATAATAACTATGAAATGTCAAATTAAATCTCGTAGATCGGTATTGTAGCTGTATAAAGAATCAGTACTGTACATCTAATGGAAAAATATACGCTCCCTGTACTCTATATTTTTATAGGTCTCCTAATCGGATTAAGTATAAGCATTCGCGCTGAAAGATGGATGGTGCAATCACAATTTTCTACTCCTGAAACTACTCCTACGCTCTCTGCAACCTCTCCTAAGTTAGAAAAATCCAATTCTGACCCTCTCTCTAATCTCAAAAACTCGCTCACAAAATGAGTTCAACTTCCCTTATCCAAGACGTTCGACCAGTTGATGGTAATTCCAGAATATAGGACACAACCTGTGTTGGCTATGACAGATGAAGGAAGAGAGATAATTGATGAAGTACGCATCAATCACACCAAGACAGAACTCATTTCTAATGAAAGAAATGACGAATTTCTCTGTGCTTGATATATCTATGAACTTACCGCAAGATTACGATGACCCAAAGGTCCTCAAAGAGTAGGTCTTCTTAATCCCAAAGCTCGTATGGCTTGTGATGCGCGGGAAATCCCCTACTGCTATGAGTATTATGGAGGGAAAATTACCTATGATATGGGTATCAAGCATGGGCCTGAACTACAAGACGACGCACAAAGTTTCTGGAAACGCGTTACTCCTGAAGAGATGATTAGATTTTTCGCAGCAGCATTTCGTAGTGGAAATCTATTGGGAGATATAGGATTTTTGTATCGTAATAGTCAGTACCTCTATATGCTTGGTGCATATGACAACTACAATACACATATCACCAAAAATATGGGAGTGAGCGACTTTACTGTTACGGTGGAATATCCTTCTGAGGAAAAAGGAGTGGGAAATGATCTCTTATTAAGAAATGCGCTTGGATGTACAGAAGAGATGCGACCATTGATCCAGCCACTACTCACCCGTTACTCATTTAAGATAAATGGCCTCCCTGCTAGATATTTGGCTGATGGCTCATTGGTGTTGGTAGATGAAGAAACTGAAGCATTAACTCCGTATTCACTCCAAACTCTTGATTCCATAACCTATAAAGATATTACTTTGGTCCATTTCTATGGAGGAGAACAAGTAAGTAGCCTGCTCAATATGAGCTGTGGGGGAGAGTTCTTCCCCATCAATGTAATTGAAATTAACGAAAAATTTATAGAGAAATATTAATAGTTATGTTTCAGAATAAAAAAGAGCGACAAGATGTCGCTCTTTTTTATTCTAGTTTCTTATTGCTCAATACTCTCCTTTCCGCTTTGTAACTCTTTGATCTTTCGTTGACTTGCTTTGTACTCATCCTCTCAGAATATAACTATATGTGAATAGTTTTTCTTATTTGCGTACTCTAATGCTTTCGGAAGTTTTTTGACTGTTAATCCAAGTTCCACATTTTTCCCTTGGCTCCTTAACTTCTGTGCAAGTCTAGTCGTCGCGAAGAGCAAAGAATCATCCAAAAGCGGTAAGTAATATGCCTCCGGCTTCATCTGTGCTATAGCATCCAACATACCTCGACTCTCGAGAAACAGCCTCATAGGCTCATCTCCAGGAGCAAATCCAACAGCTGGTATCTCCTCTTTGGCACCAAAAATACTTGCCAGTCCATTGTAACGCCCTCATCCAAACATCGCACGATTGTTCTCGGGATGTTTATCAAACACTTCAAAGACCATCCCATCATAGTAATCAAATCATCTCATCAGTGACGGTTTGAAAACAAGATACTGAGCATATCACAATGTATGTAACTGCTCGATTAATGAATGAATAGTTATAATGGCTTCATTGTTTTTCAGTGGTTCAAAAAGTTCACTCAACTCCTCTACCGAACTTGCTCACATAAATTTCACAATAGCATTTGCTTGTTCTTGCCCAACACCTAAGTCGCTTAATGAAAGACTAAATGTCGAAAGGTCAAGTTTCTCTCGTTTATCCATAAGTCTTACGACATCTTGTTTTTTATCCTCAGTAATCTTTGCTACTTCCAGAAGAAACGTATCGATCAATGCACGATGATTTATGTAGACAACAAAAGAGTCATTAGGTGGAGAAAACGCGAGCATGATTTCGATACCCATCTGTAAGGCTTCGAGGTCTGCCTGAAGTGACTTCTCCCCAAATAGGTCAACATTCAACTGCCAAAACTCTCTATTTCTTCAGCGTTGCGGTCTTTCGTTACGGTAAAAATTAGCAATACTAAATCGTCTCACTGGTTTAGGAAGTTGTGGCCATGACTTAGTTACCATGCGTGTTACAGAGGGAGTCATCTCTGGTCTCAATGCTAGATCAGAAAGCTTCCCTTCTCTATCACTTATCAACGTAAGCTCACTACCTCCAACATCTTCTCCTGATTTTGCGCGCCAAATAGCTGCATCTTCTACCAAGGGTCCAAGATACTCTTCATATCAAAACTGTAAGCAGACTTTTCTCCATGTTGTAAAAATATGATGACGAATCGCAAACTCTTTAGGATCTCGATCTTGGGTTCATCTGGGTGGATTAGTAGAGAGAGTTATGGCAAAAGAGATAGTAAATTATGGAGTTGTAGTCATTATATCTATAATATGAGCACGTGCTTCTTCAATAGTAGTATAGTCATATATATGAAAATAACTATTTCAACGTATCATTGCAGACAACTTTTTCTCAGGTATTGTGCGATACAAACAATGGATTGGTTTTCCGAGAGATTCTGCATATGCAAGCTCATATCCTACTCATAGTGATGCTTGGGTAACATCGGCTATCACTAGGTCAGATTCGTTTATTTTAGCGATATCCTCGTCATAAATCTCATTATCTTTGGTAAGTCTCGCCCATTGTTCTGCAAGCAATTTCTGATCTCATATATGCTCTGTTAAGACTTGTGCATATTGAGATATCTGCTTGATATGTTGAGCGTAAATCGCCATATCATCTGTGCCTCCTCTTATCGCAGCTGCAAAATAAACCTTTTTCATATTAGATTTCTAATAAAATAATTTTATTGTCTGATAATTCCTTTTGAAGTCACTCAGATATTTTTTGATCAATAAGTATAATGCAATCAGAAATTTTATTAGGAGCAATTTTCATACATGTTTCAAGATATATTTCGCTATCATCTATAATATTACTCTCTCAATATACTTTTCTTTCACTACCTTCATCTCCCATAAGCATAAACTCTTCAAATGTTAATTTTTGTGTAACAAAATCCTGAAATCATTGCAAAATATAGCCTTTCTGAGCCAGATTTATGAGCTTTTTGTCTGGTGTTGCAATAATAACTTTACCTCCATCTAAGAAAGGTTGTGCTGGATGAATATCATTGAGCGTCAGATAAGCTGTCAGTGTTTCAAGCATATCTAATACGCTTTGGCAAATAAAACCATTTTTGTGCTTGGTTTCCCACTATAAACACACGTTCCTGCCTGCTCTGGTTGATCGAACGGTATACAACGAATAGTTGCTTTCATCTCCTCCTTAATCTTCTCTTCAGTTTCTGATGTTCCATCTCGATGCGCAAGCACAAATCCATCTTCAATCTTCTGTTTGAACTCATCTCGTGTTTGTGCTGTTGCGGTATGTGCATGAGTAAATGCACTATGTTTGGTATACAGATCTTTTTGAATCTGATGGAGCGTAGATACAATAGTCGAAACAACATCGGCATGTTTAACCATCTGTTTCTCTCCTGTATCACGTCTTGCAAGCTCTAGATGTCATGCTTCGATATCCCTCATTCCTACAGCGATTCTAAGCGGTACTCCTTTGAGTTCCCACTCTGAAAACTTCCATCCTGGAGATTTCTGATCATCAGCATCTATATGGTATCTTATAGGATCTGATCGTTGCACATATTTTCCTTTGATATCAAAGGTAGTTGTATCGAGTCCATTGATAATCGTTCCAATATAATTTTCTATCAGTACAAGATCTTCAGGGGTTTTTGCAATCGGGACAAACACTACATGGTAAGGAGCAATCGCAGGAGGAAGAATTAATCATTGATCATCACTGTGTGACATAATCAATGCTCCCAAGATGCGTGTACTTAATCCTCGTGAGGTTGCCCATACAAACTCTGATTCGTTAGCCTTATTTACAAAGGTAACCTCAAATGCTTTTGCAAAGTTTTGCCCTAAGAAGTGAGACGTGCATGACTGCAATGCTTTTCCATCTTGCATCATCGCTTCAAGAGTTAGTGTGTCGACTGCTCCTGCAAATCTTTCACTCGCAGATTTTGCTCATGCTACAGAGCTGATTGCCAAGAAGTTTACCAAGAGGTCTTGATAGACATCCAACATCTTATTTGCCTCACTTATTGCTTCTTCTTGAGTTGCATGAGCCGTATGACCTTCCTGTCGCAAGAACTCTGTAGTACGTAAGAAAATTCTAGTTCTCATCTCTCGTCTTACGACATTTGCTCGCTGATTTATCAATAATGGTAAATCACGATGAGAAGTAATCCAGTTCTTATACGTCCTTCGGATAATCGTCTCTGAGGTAGGACGTACGATCAACTCCTCTTCAAGTTTGGCATCAGGATCGACTTCCAATCCACCTCCAGGGGCAGCCCTAAGTCTATGATGGGTTACTACTGCACACTCTTTGGCAAATCACTCTACATGCTCAGCCTCTTTACTAAGGTAAGATTTCGGGATAAACAAAGGGAAATACGCATTTACATGGCCTGTATTTTTGAACATTTTATCTAAGATTGCTTGAATTTTTTCCCATAGTGCAAATCCATATGGCTTGATTACCATACATCCTCTTACATCAGATTTTTCAGCAAGCCCAGCATTTTCTACGAGCTGATTATATCGCTCAGAGTAGTTTTCTGCTCTTGTTGGCAAACCTTTCGCCATACGATCATCAACTTAGGTTATAAAGGAGATTTTCCCACAAATTTCTTTCAGTCATGTAGGCTTATTTACTTATACTAATCGAAGCGGTCGAAACCAGAAGATTGATAAAAGTGGCATCAACACATATAAATCTCCTGGTCTTTCAACCACTCCGATGAGTATTTCACAAAGTACCATATTTACTCCAACTCAAGAATATCATCATCGTCATCATCAAGCACCACCGTCTCCTCATCTTCATCATCAGCCAATGGTCTTGGCTTTTTCTTCTTTCTTCTTTTATCACCAAACGCTTGATATCTTTCAAACTCATCTTCAAGTCATAAGAGCTTCTGTAATCCTTCATGTTCCTTGAGCTTTTGAAGCACTTTCTGTTCGATCTGTCTCACGCGCTCACGGGTTACGTTAAACTCTGCCCCCACTTGTTCCAATGTATATTTCGGTCCATCAATTCCATATCTCATTTTGATAATCTTCGCTTCTCTTTCATCAAGCATCGCCAAGATATATTCTAGATTATCTTTGAGTGTTTCTTTTTCCACATGTTGATCTGGTCTAAGTGTTGCTTCATCAGCCAACAAATCTCCCAAACTATCTTTTCCATCATCTCCTACTTCTGCATCAAGTGACACATTTCCGAAGATCACCTCTTCAAGTTTTTTGATCTTCTTAATCGGAAACCCTAGTTCTGCAGCCACTTCTTTTGAAGTTGCTTCTCTTCCAAGCTTCTGGAAAAGGACTTGAGAGGCTTTATTGTATGCGTTAATTTCATCAATCAAATGGACAGGGATTCTCACGTTTTTGGTCATATCTGCGATCGATTTGGTGATCGACTGTTTGATCCATCGCGTTGCATACGTAGAGAATTTGAAATCTTTATCGGGATCGAATTTTTCAATTGCTTTGATAAGACCAGTATTTCCTTCTTGAATAAGATCCAAAAATGACAATCTCGATCACAAAAATTTCTTTGCGATACTAATTACCAATCTCAAGTTAGATGAGATAAGTTTTTTCCTTGCCCAGTCTTCGTTTTCTCCATATCTAATTGCGTATGCTAACTCTTTCTCTTCATCGGCGCTTAACAAAGGAATCTTAGATATTTCGTTGAAATACAACTTAATGAAGTCGTTATACTGTTTATCATTGATAGTATGCGTCTGATCGTATAAGGTAATTTTTCCAAGTTTACTTTCTTGTTGAGAGCTTCTCACTTCCTTGACCAGTAAGTCTTCGATCGTTTCGATCTTAATACTTAGTTTGTCTGCAAGTTCGTAGAACTTCTCCAAGAATTCAACCTGCTTTTCGATGTCATTGATCTCTGAAAGAATTTCATCTTCAGTAATGTGTTGCTTCTCAAGTCCAGATTTTAAGAGTTTTTGTAGACCAGGCGTAAGGTCGGCAATATCGTCCGCTAGCTTTTCTCGCAGTGCGGATCTTACCGTTGCGCCTGTGGTATCTGATGTAATTCACTCTCTCGCCATACACAATGAAACCATAAAATAAAAGAGTATATATTACTATTACTCAACAAGTTCTAGAACTATTAACTGATTTCCTCCTCCTAAGTTATTGCTTACTAAGTTTGTTAAGTTCTGTCTCAATGCCTCATCACCTTCTGTTGCTTTCTGACGCAATCCAATAAACTGTTGTAGTGCTCTTCTTTCATCTTGTGTTAAGGTTGCTATATCTTGCACGGTAGGTTGACCTTTGATTACAATGTTCATAAGTTTAACATCGTCTACTTGCAGACCCATCATATCTGCTATATCTGTTACAAAAGTACCATCTTTTACTCTTTGCATTGCAATCTCTACAATAGGTGTCACCATACCATTACCAAAGTATCTAGCTACTGACATTCTAGCTCTGAAGAGAGTTAATTGATCTCACTGTAGTCCTCCAAATACATTATCTGGCATAGTGTAAGCATACTTTGCGCCGAGGTTATTCGATGAGATATAGCGTACATATCCATCTTGGAACATTGCAGACAATATAGTCATTGCTCCATGTTCTTCAATTCCATTTGTGACCGTATTGATCTTTGCAAAGAATCTATCAAAGAGAGATTGATTTCCGGCTCCTTGAACTACTGTTCCGATATTCGGATCTATGACTAAGTATTTAATATTATTATCAGCTAGTCTAAGATATGTATTACAAGTATCATTGTCTGATCACATCTGCTGTAACCATGACATAAATCCATCGTCTTTTACAAAGTGTTGTTGCTCAACAAAGTATCTTGCATAGGTTCCTGCAATTAAGATGCCTTGTTCTGGTGTTCTTTCATTTGCCAATGCGATAAAGTCTCTATAGTGCGGGAACTGTAAGTTAAACACGTCTTGCTGATCAAATCATCCTGCAGGGAAGTTTGCTTGCTGTAATGACTCTGTAAGTTCCTGCTGAATTCCATAATTAGTTTTGTATCGAATGAATGCTCCACCCCCACCTTGTGAAGAAATTCTGACTAGGTTGAGTACCATTTGAATGCCACCAAAGACTACAAAAGCAAAGATAAAGAGATAGCTAAGTATCATTGTTCCTCCTTGATCCTCGTCACTTAGTAGATAGTAAAGATAGAACAAGAATGACAAAATAGTCCATACGACTATACCGATAGCATACCACAAGATACCACCACCAATAAACCACCATAATACCCATCCGAACAAGGTAACTATACTTATACCTACTAAAGGACGCTTACCACGGATAAGCCCATATATCAATCAAATAATAATAAGAACAAAGAGCATTAACCACACAATTCAAATATCTGTATAATAACTACTTAGGTTCTGTAGAGATCGATTAAATGAAATATTAAATGGATTTAGCCGTTTATATGGGAAGTAAATTTCCTTAATTCCTTCTGCACTTCTCACTACCTTAATAGTGTTATCTTGCATATAAGCATCCAGTGCTTGAAGTTCAGTATTATATGCTGTCACTTTCTCTTGGTCAGATCTTATGTCAGCAGCGAGCAAATCAATCAGTTCACTCAGCATAGATGCCGCTTCTCCTGTAGGACGAAGTTGGGCTAACAAGGCACTCATTTGTGCTTGATTTAAACTCTTCCATTGCATTTCTTGTTCACACAAAATGTTTGCATCTCTTGTTGAAAGTCCCAATGGATTGAAACCGTGACATCCTTCGCTCCAAAGGAATCCCCACCAAGGACCAATAAATGGGAATACATTTCTTCTTATATCACTAGGATTACCCTTCCATCCATATCCAACATATCTTCCAACGTCCTCGCTATATCCACTATCTTTAACCTCTTCTATTTTTTCGTATAACTCATCAACATCCGTAAATCATTGTCATGCGAGCGTACACATAGAAGGACCGACAACTCTTAGTACTTCTCAAGTTGCAATAAGTACCTCCTCGCCAGTAGTCTGCGCTAACAATCATTTTCCACGCCCAAAAGGTAATCATCCCAACTGACTCAGACGACTATTAGTATCAGTATTTTGTCATAAAATTAAGTTCTGGATGAATTGCTTTCCGCTTACTTCACGATCATAGATTAAATGGTCTGCAACACGAAGTGGTACTTTTATTACTAAGAAAGTTACTAAGAATACTCCTATCCATATCAATAAATAATTAGCTAATATCTTTGATTTTTTAATAAATCCACGTACTACGTCTGCTATAACTCCTCCAGCTCATAGCGGTAGTAACCACATTCCTACGCTTGCCGGTAAGTAACTTTTTATCCCTGTAAATTTCAATGCTGCCAGTAATCCTAACACCAACAACGCTCCTCCAACTACTCCAAGTCGTCCAAATCGAGTCCATCGAGCAAAGAGTCCAAAGTTTACCACATCAAATAGTGCTGTGGGCTTAGCTAATGCTGCAATTGCATAAAATGCTCCCGAAAGTCCTATGAGGTATTTTGCAGTACGATGATGATGATGTGTTGGAAGAATCATTACATCCTCATGATTTATTTGACGCAAGAAAACGAATCCGCTATAAACGGCCAAAATAATTAATGCCAACACTCCTAGATCTGTTTTATTGTCGATGAAGACTAGGAACGCTCACATACCACTCATTAACCACTGTAATAAGAGGAACCAACCAATCAAAAAGATAAATCCATGAATTGGTTTTGGATGATCTTTTTCTTCACCTTGAAGGTACCCTATTACTTCTGCAACAAGTCCAAGTCCGAAAATCAATACAAGAAACCCACTCCAAAAATTCATTTCAACTGCAATTGAATCTGCGGATAGTCCTAGGAAATTTGTAAATGGAGTGAAGAGACTAAACCAGTATGCAATAAACCCATACCATAATTGCAATCCTCATGCCATACCTGGTTCATTTCGATAGAATCCATTGTTCAATGCCCACATCTTAGGAAAGAACATATATGCGTGATTTGCGTCCCAAGCTGTAGGATACGGAATTAGTGCCAATGTGAATCCATTAAAAATATATCGGATTGAAAGCAAGATTAGCACGAACGCAAACAAACGTGTGATTCCGCGAACACTGAATATTTCTTCGACTCACCAATCATTACTATTTACTCAAGCAGATATGTATCCTCCGATCAATGATAATCACATAATTGTGAGTAACCATGTCCAAATAGAAACATCACTATTAATAAATGAAAAAACTCCATATACCAAGACTGGTAGGCTAATAACAACATATCGAATTGGGTGGAGTTTCTTGGCAGAAAGTGGTTCTAATGTGTCAGCTATAATCTTCCATATATCCTGCAGTTTTTCTTTAGAAAACCACATAAATACAGCAGTTCCAATGAAAATAGCCCAATTCACTGCTGGGTAATAAAGATGAGTCGCGATCAGAACATAATTTACTATTAGGAAAACTGAAAGTCCGATTCAGAGATTCAAGATCACATCGAAAATTTTAGTCGTCGGTAATTTCAAAAAACGCTCTTTGACCCACGTTCCTACAGCAACAAAAGCAACAAGCATAAAGAGAGCCAATCAGAGCAAAATAGCTACATTCAAAACCATTTTTATCGATCCTCCAAATAGATCAGCCTTAATAGCAACGTAAGAAATATTGAACAATGCTAGTCCCGTAAATAAACTTCCTACCATTCATCGCCATGACTTATGTCTTACGAAAAATAAGTAACTTGCAGGTATAAGTGCAAATATGAATCATACGATAACTATCTTCCAGTTCTGTCGGCTCGCCAACATACTCGAATAATACGTATGATGGAAATTGTACTCTGCGAAAAACTCCCATCACAATCGTATCAATAAAACTAAGCTGATTACCAAAAAGATTCTTTTAAGCATGGTGGGATGAAGTGTAGAGATAAATAAATGGGTACTCTATTTCGTATCTTTGTAGAAAACAAATAGTAATAACTTAGTAAGTGGTACAATAATAAGTAGCGTAAGCACAATATTTACCATCATCATAGTTCCGAATCCCTTGAAGACGTTTGTACCCATAAAGAACAGCAAGATTGCAATCATGAACGTTGTCATATTTCCATCTCTAATTGCTGCCCAACTTCTCTTGTATCCGTCTTCGATAGACTGAGATCGTGATTTACCAAGTGCGCGCTCCTCTTTCAATCTTTCATACAATAATACATTTGCATCTACACCCATACCGATACTTAACAAGATTGCTGCAATACCACTCAATGAGAGCGCTGATCCAAACAGTTTGATCACTGCAAACAGTACTGCCAAGAAGGAAAGAAGCGTAATCAATGCAACTGATCCTTTCTTAAATCCGTACATTACAAGCATGAAAGTATATACTAACGCTAGTCCCAATACTGCCGACCACATAGCTCCTGTTAGTGCTTTCTCTCCTAACGTAGGAGACATTTTCTCTTCGTGTGCAAGTATCAAAGGTGCGGGAAGAGCTCCTTCGTTGAGTTCATCAACAAGTTGTTTTGCGCTATCAGCCGTAAACTGTCCATCTATCTGTGCACTTCCTCCACAAATTTTTTCTCTAATTACCGGTGAAGTAACCATCTGTCATCAAACAAAAATAGCCATTGGTTGTCCTATAATTTGTTCAGTTAGATTACAGAAAATCTCTTTTCATTTTTCATCGAAGTTAATAACTGCAACGGGCAATCATGTTTGTGACTGGCTAACATTTGCATATTTGAAGAATGCACCATTAAGAATCTCATTTGTCTTTGGGTCTTTTGCTGTACTCCAGCTTGGAATATGATTTACAAAAATATCTTCTACACTATATAAGGTAGTAATTGTTGTTGCTCCTCCTGAACCGATTGCCATATTAGCACCAGTACTAGAGATAAATCTCGAGATCACCCATCCTGTCAAAACTCCTCCTGACATGCCTGTTGCAGGATCATTTGGAACTTCTACATATCTTCCTTCAATCAAGGTAGGGAAGATAGATCCAGGCTCTCTTCATGCAAGCAACTTGGAATTTTTCTGATAGATCTGTGGTAGTTGGTCCAAAGGTAGTTGCGTATATGCTTGATAGAAAACGTTATCCCCTTGTTTGGGGTATGCTATAGATCACATTAAGATTGGGTTTTCTACTGACTTTTTCAGAAGGTCTTCTGCGATAAGCTGTCTAGTAGTGCGTACATCTGCTGCATCTCCAACAAAAGCAGTTTTGAACTCTAACTCTACCGTCTTACCGATAATATTTTTTGCTTCGTCCAAGTCGCTAACTCCACCAATTTCGATAACGAGATATTCTCCATCACTAAGTGATTGGATATAACTACTGTAGTCACTCACCCCAAGTGTAGAAACTCTAGTGTCGATATTGTTCAAAATAATATCTTTTGCATTTTTGGTTACTGTGTTGAATTCTTGGATATTTGGATATGCTTCTGCATACTTACTAAGATCGATCTTGTAGGTCAATCTCACTCCACCAGCCACATCCATACCTTTTTTGAAATAGCTCAGGCCATTACTTGTAAAAATAGTATGCGAAGTACCTGTGGCAGGATCTACTGGCGATCTACCAACAAAAAAAATCACTACCACACTCAGTAGGACGATAAAGCCATACCATCGCAATCATTTTGCGTTTTTCATATTGTTACGTTGTAATACTTAGAAAAATAAACTACTTCTATTTCTTTTTTCTCTTCTTGGGAAGCTCCATCTCTATCTCATCATCATCGTCTCCAGCATCAAGATGATTGGAAAGCCAACTAGTGAGAAATTTAAAGGGTTCTAGGATAAGCATAGTCACTTGGTTGTAAGTACGTTGGGTCTGAGCAATCATCGCTTTGGCTCTAATGACAAGTCCTAGTACATACCACAATATTACTAACAAAAGAATGACGCAGAGCGCGCCTGCGATGATCAAAATGTCTTGCGCCACGGTTACGATTGTTTCCATAGAAAAAGTTGGTTAAGAAATACAATGAGTTTGTAGCTCGTTGTAGCCATTTGGCTTATCAATGCAAGCGAAAGCGGTTCTTGAAGAAACTTGACTCTTTACTTCTTTATGGTTTGTAATTTTTCTAAGACAGAACTTTGTTGAAGATCATGAGAGCTCAACGTGAGCGCTTCGGTAAAGTACTCTTTAGCCTTTTTGGTATTTCCTTGCTGGTAAGCTATATCTCACAATTTTTCAAACAGCCCAGCACTAGGATACAGACGCACCAAACGCTCCAAATAGGCCTCTGCTTTTGCCTCTTCTCCATTAGCAAGAAGAAGTCCTGCTTTTCCATACAGACATACATACGTATACTCGTTTTTCCCTTTTTCATAACACGCTTCTAGCCACGTTGAGGCAAGATCGAAGAAACTTGCGAACAGCACGACATCTTGATCCTGTCTTACGGGATCAAAAAAGAAGAGGTCAAAGACTGTAAAGAAATCATACGGACCAATATCAGATTGCGTCAAAAGATATTTCATCACCTCTCCGACCTTGGAAGTGTCGCCAATTCTTTGGTAGGTAAGAAGCAAATATCTGAGTGTATCAGTGCGATAGACTGCATCTTTTACTTGGAGTAATGCCAGAAGTGCTGTAGGATAGTCTTCTATTTCAAACAGTGCTACTCCTTCTAGGAACAAATAGATATCTTGATGCTGGGAGTCTAGTTGCTTGAGACGTTCAAGTGCCTCATACGCTCTTCTTCGATCAGAAAGATAGAAACTACCATAGGCAATGAGTTGGTGACCTAATATATAGATCTCATCTTGTTTGAGTACACGATCACCGGCCAGAACAGCAAGTTTATATCGTCCCTGAGAAAAAAGCTCTAATCCGATCATCCCATCTATATAGTATGAGGGAGGGTCCACAAATCCAAAGACTTGTGCTTTGATAACTTCCATACGTTTAAATCGATCGTCATATTGCGTTCACTGCAATGCGGTAAGAGAACTCATAAACGGCTCTATATCCCCTTTTGCATACGCTATAAGCGCTTCATAGAATGTTTTCTGAGCGTCGTTGAGTGTTCCCTGCGTGTGATAGGTAGTGATCACCGATTGAATACGGGCGAGATTCTGTTGCGTAAGTTCAAGTGAGTTAAACAACACAAAAAGAAACTCTTCTGGTTGCACTACTTGATCCAAACGTCAGTCTGCATCAAGCTGACCAAGCAAAGCAAATGTTCCTGAAAAGTCGTACACATCGATGCCGCGACGTACGAGTAAAGAAAGTATTTCTGTATCACCATCTTTGTGATAAAGTGAACGTGCAAGATGGTAGGCACGCAAGGAGTCGTTAGTTTTGTTGGTCTCTTCATAGAGAGCAGAGAATTCTGTTTCAACAAATGGCTCTTCTCATCCTAGTGTTGTTCCATCATCCTCCTGCGCTTGTCGACTAGTTTTTATACCTCCCGTACCTTCAAGAATCTGATCATCAACTTTTGTATTACTAGCTAACATACGATCGACTGCTTCTTGTTGTGTTGAAGGAGTTTTAGTCGTTCGTCGTTGAGCACCTACTGCGCCGATGACGAGCAAGATAAACAAAACAATAAGTCGACGATATGATTGTTGCATGGGATATTTTATTTAAAAAGCGTACCTTATTCTTCTGAATTGTACTTTATTAAATAGTATATGTAGAGATATAAGAGAGAGGCGCAAGAGAGTGAAGAAAAATTATTAAGGCTATAATATTTGCTCGTCAGAGCAACTGAAACCAGAAGATTTATAAAAGTGGCATCAACACATATAAATCTCCTGGTCTTTCAACTGTTCCAACTCCGCAATGATGCTCTTTAAGATGATATCATAGACTCTTCCATTACCAATCCTGCCGCGCCAATCATCGCAGCGTTGTCGGTGCAATAAGCAAATTTCGCAGGAGTTAAGCAAGGTATAGGAGTTTGCATCTGTTTTTCAAGAAGCTCGGTAATACGTTCACGAATCTTCATATTAGCACTTACTCATCCCACCAAAGAAATTGTTTTTGCTTCATATTTTTGCGCTGCCTGTACTAATTTTTTTGCAAGAACATGCGCGACCTCTTCTTGGAATGTGTACGCAATATTTGCTTTGAGTTGCTCATCCACAACTACTCACTCCTCTTCAAATTTTTGCAACAGATAGTGCACTTGTGATTTCAATCCTGAGAAACTAAACATAAACTCATCCGATGACAAAAATGTTGCTTGCAGGTTGACGCGATCGTCATGCATTCCCTTTTTCGCAAGCTCAGAGATCCAAGCTCCACCTGGGTTTGGTCCACCAAGCATGCGTGAGACTTTATCAAATGCCTCTCCTGCTGCATCGTCGATCGTTTGACCAATTTTTGTTACAGAAAAGTTTCCGACAGGGAGGGTTTCGCCGAGGGCGAGATGATTTCTTTTGTGTCGAATTGTTTTATCTTGAATAGGTAAGGAGGAGACATCAGGAGCTCCTAAAATATAATTCCTCGCTTCGTTACCCTCACTTGCGTTCGGGACTCAGCTTGCGGGTATATTTTTATTGCTCTCTAATGTCTCCTCCTTATTTGTTTGTTCTGACTTCTCCACGACATAGATATCATTATGTCCTCCACTCACCGTCATACATATATAAGGTGTGTGTAACATCTCTTCGTTTCTGTCAGGCAAGATAGAAAAGACGTGGCCCATGATATGATTTACTTCTACCACAGGTTTCTCTCGCATCTTCCCCAGCATCGTCGCGGTGGTGATACCTACCACAAGTGCTCCAGGCAGACCTGGGTATGCCGTCACTGAGATGAAATCAATTTCATCTTTGAGTGCATTCCCTCCAAGCTCTTCCAACAAACGAATAATTTTATCGGTATGCGATCTATTCGCTAACTCTGGAACAACTCCTCCATACGGAGCATGAATATCTATCTGCGCAAATGAGAGTAATTTTTCTACGACAAAATTTCCATCTGTATAAGCAACAACTGCCAACGATGTATCATCACAACTCGTTTCGATCGCAAGCGTCTTTATCATAGGTTAGTTCTTAAACAGAAAATACAAAAACAAAACCGGGAAACTCAATGCTCTCCGCAACGTGGGCTTACGCCAGAAAAATGCTGGATAGTCTTTCAGCACGAAGGTTAACAATTTATGGAATCTATTCATCTTTTTCTGTTGTGCAGAAACGAATGGATAGATCAACATATCACGAATGAATAAAATAATTCACATAGACTACACGGAAAAATAAATTTAATTTACAGCAATTTTTTCGATACAGTTATCAATACTCATATGAGTTTCAGTCTCATCCAAGAAGAGTTCTATTAGCTCTCTTACTGCGTCTTCATCAGCAAATGGAACTGATTGCCACGCCATAGTATATACCGTTTGTTCGTTAATGAAGTTCTGAATACAACGTTTAACTTGTCCGCGATCAATTTTTACAAACTCAAACGAGTGTATTTCTCCCATCGACTAGTAAAAGATAAAAGCTAACTGCTACAAATTTTTTCCAATGGAGAAGTTGTATGTAACTCTTTTAAACGATCAAAATTTTTTATGAGTTTATCCATCTCTTCATCATCCGGATGTCATCTCACAAGCCAACTCATTAGTAGTTGCTCTTGATACAAGTGTGTAGCGAACAGTTTAACTTTTTCCTTATCGAAGTGATAGACTACGACGATCTCTCAGCTCATCTGGATATACATGAGTAAAGCACTTGCTCACCTATACCCATCTATAGAGCGTATGCAAGGATAATTCTCTACCCTATTTTCTTCACCATATACGTCCCGTCCAGCTCATACCCCAACTTTCTATATCGATTTCTTACCCCGATTCCTGAAATGACGGAGAGTCTTTTATATCCTCTCACTCCTGCAATCTCATATGCTAAGTTCATCAGCTGCGTACCGATGCCGGTATGTTGGACTTTTTCTTTCTGTGCGGATTGATCTTTGTCTTCGAGGTTTGCGAGGGCGCCATAGACGTGGACCTCTCTGATGAGTGCTGTTCATTTTCCTAAACCTTCTCGTGAAACAGTTTTACCTGCATCAGGGAGCAAGAGTCTGGTAAAGCCGTAGAGGTAGCCAAGCGCATTTTCGAAACTGATGAAGAGTTCTTCACCGACACTACTACGATAACGTCTCACGACGATAAAGGGCATGGTTCTTTTTTCATTCGATTTTGGAATATGTCTTACTTCACGACATCTCGTACACAGACACACAAACTCTCTGGGTGAGGTCGTATCAAAAGTTCCATCGACGGTGAATGTTTGCAAACGATCGTCGATCTCTCGTTTCTCGTTGCTCAGACTTATATGTTCGTGCGATTCGATTCCTAA
>Ga0163144_10006456_pt1 | contig 25870 bp, 21 predicted proteins | sample OliLak19BULKMAT1_FD_123175 | JGI IMG/M metagenome (GOLD analysis project Ga0163144, IMG submission 123175) | Freshwater microbial mat bacterial communities from Lake Vanda, McMurdo Dry Valleys, Antarctica - Oligotrophic Lake LV.19.BULKMAT1 | ecosystem: Environmental > Aquatic > Freshwater >...
AGATAACTCAGAAAAATCTCTCCGCGCATATGGAAATGCAATGGGGCTCATTTTTAAAAATACCGCTAACTGGAAAGAAGATGAAATAACCATTATGCAAGATGCTATTTTAAAAAATAACGAGAAGAGACTTTCTGACCTTGATCCTGTGATCACTGGCTATCAGTCCATCCTTACTCAAAGCCTCAAAGTTTCCGTACCATCAAAAGCAGTTGATGCATATCTTATGTATATAAACTCCCTTAGTAGCATTGTTACTTCGCTTAAAACAATGAAAGAAACTTTCAAAGACCCCGTGAGTTCTCTCGTCTTCTTGGGTAAGTATCCCGAGGTCATTACTGACCTTCATCGCTCTTTTACAGAAGCCCGCAGTTTATTTAAGCGATACAATATTTCTTTTGACCTAAAAAATGAAACGGGAATTTTTTATGCAAATTTTGCAGACGCAATAGATGCCTCACAAAAAACAGCTACCCCTACCAATACCACACCATGATTGAATTATTTTTAAAAATTCAGAAATCATTTTTTGTTAAGATTATTATTCTTTTTTTACTTGTTGTTTTTGTAACACCTTTTGCTCTTCCACCACAAGCTGAGGCTCAGTATCCTGTTTTTGATGCTGCTGGTGCTGCCCTTAAAGTCACAGGGAATGCTATCCTTGGTGTCATTAATACTATTTCGACTGCTGTTATTGGCACTGGTGTCCAAGCCCTCGTTACCAAAGAATACATCTTAGGTCCTTTGGCAACCTCCATAGCCAAAATGATCCTGCGGGGGATAACGGCCAGTATTTTAGCATGGGTTAATAATGGCTTCCAAGGCAACCCTTCCTTTATTCAAAACCCAAAACAATTCTTTACTAATATGGCAGACCAGATCGTCGGCTCTCTGGTACTTAATGATCCGCGAACAGCTTGGATGTGTAGTCCTTTCGCTTTAAATATAAAACGGGCCCTGATCTACAACCGCTCTTTTGCCCAACGCTCTCAATGTAGCTTGGCCGGAATAGTCAATAATTTCCAAGCCTTTGCTAGTGGGGCAAATAATCAACTTGGAAACCTTGGTGGTTGGAATGCTTGGAACACGCTTACCTACGAGCCACAGAACAATCCGTATGGAGCCTACTCACTCCTTAATATGCAGGTGGAAGCCTCTATAGCTGGTAATTTCGAACGAAAAAATGCTGAACTTACCTGGGGTAGAGGCTTCCTCACCTGGAAAGATCCCTCTTGTGTAGCCACCAGACAAGCTGCGCAAACTGCGAGTAATGACCTCACCTCAGCAGGAGCTGATAATTCTGGAGCAAGTCAAAATGATATCGAGGCAGCCCAAGAGAGACTAGCTATAGCCGGCGGAAATACCGACACAGAAAGCTGTTCAACCCTCACCCCTGGAAGTGTTATCGCTGATCAAGTAAATAAAACCTTAGGCAGTGGTCAAGATCAGCTAGTGAGCGCTCAAGAAATAAATCAAGTGGTGAGTACCCTCATGTATCAACTGGCCGTTAAGGCTCTCGGCGGGTCAGGACTTTTCGGACTCGGAAGTAGTGCCGGTGGAAACTATTCTTCAGGTAGTAGCTACGCAGGACAAATCGTTGCCCAAGATCAACAAATCCTCGAGACAAATAAAACAGACCTTGTAAATAGAATCAATGACCGCATCCAGGTAGAAAATAGTTATGTGGCGACCAAAAACCAAAGCCTTTCTCGTATTGGTATTTCCGAAGATAAAGCTGCTTCTGTGATCGCGTGTTATACCAGCTCGAGTACCATCGCAACGATAGATAGTTCTCGCCTCGCTTCTTTTACTGCATCTCGACCGACCGACCTCAGAAGCGCCTCTTCTTCACTTACCTTTATCATCGGCTACACCAACTCAATCGCACGAGACATCGCTATCGCTGAAATAAACCTCCGTAACTACAATCGATTAATCGACTACATAAACGCTATTACCTACAGTACCCGTAACCAACTTCAAGAAGCAGGTACACAGTTCTCTCAACTTTTTAGTCGTGGACACTCCGAAGGAGATGGTATCAATGCTCAGTTTGAACGAGATACCACCATACCGGACGCAATGAAAGATGTTGATATAAAAAATGACGAAAGAGTTGGGCGCTGTCTTAACCCCATTAGTATCGACAATGGTTTTAATGGCGGGTCGGGGATTTAAATTATGAAAAAGCTCCTCCACACACTATTGATCAGTCTCGTTGTTATCACAGGAGCTTTTTCACCATTACTTGCGAGCGCACAATTTATTCAAGACGGGGACGGGGGAAGCGCGATAGACGCTTCTAAGTTACCACAAACGCAAAGCACTTCCGTGAGCGCTTCAGAGATTCAACTTCAAGCACGAGAGAATGCTCGCGACGACGCACTGCAGCAATCACTTGGAAACCAGGCTCCTGGCACCACCCCTTCACAATCTCTTTCTGCGGCAGCAAATAACGGTATAAAGGATTTGGATTTAGCCAATCTTGATTTTTGTACTTTTCGCAACCTCGTCACCTTTCGTTTTCTTGATTGTGGGGCACAAATTCTCCTTAAACTCGGGGGGAAAATCGTATGGGCGGGAGGTGTTTTACTTAATATCTCTATCGACTTTAGTATTTTAAAAATGGGGGCTTTTTTAGATAAGTCCGTCGCTATTAACGCAGTCTGGAAAACGTTTCGCGATCTTTCAAATTTGTTCTTTATTTTCCTTCTAATTTGGATTGCTCTCAGCACTATCTTAGGTACTGCTGGAGGGCAAACAAAAAAGATGGTCATCAATGTCATTATCGTCGCTCTCCTCATTAATTTTAGTATGTTTTTTACTAAAGTTGTTATTGATGCTTCAAATATCCTCACTGTTCAGTTCTACCAATCTATCACTAAGGGGGGCGATGATCTCGACAATGGCATCTCGTGGGTTTTTATGAACTCTTCTCGACTCACCACCATCTACTCAACAGTTAATAGTGACAGAGGTCAGGCATTTACTGGAGGTAATCTCTTTACTCTCGGTGTCTTTGGTTTTATCTTCTCACTCATACTTGCTTTTGTTTTTATCATGATTGCAGTACTCTTTATGATCCGTTTTGTTGTTTTTATTTATCTCATTATACTTTCGCCACTTGCTTTAATGGGCTACGTCCTTCCAAAACTTGATGGCAAAAGAGGGGAGTGGTGGGGAAAATTAGTACAGCAAGCGATTTTTGCCCCAGTCATGATGATGATGCTCTGGGCAGTTGCGGTTACTATAAACGACCCAACCTTCCTTTCTGCGCTCCATATTCAAAATCCTTCAACCAGTTTCTCCCAGGCTATTGCCTCACCGACCACAGCTATAAATAACTCTGACACAGTCTATGTCATTCTCAACTTTGTCATTCTGATAGCGATGCTTATCGGAGGCACCCTGATTGCAACAAGTATGGGGGGTTCGGGAAGTAGTCTTGCTATAAAAATCGCGGGTGGCGCTACCTTCGGAGCTGCTGGATGGGTGGGCAGAAAGACGGCTGGCCGTTTTGGAAGTTACGTTGCCAACACTAAAGCTGTCAAATCTCTTGCTGCTAGTAAATCTCTATTTAGCCCTGTTGGTATTGGGCTCCTTAAAGGAGCTAAAGGAGTTGCGAATTCGAGTTTTGATCTCCGTGGGGCTGGTATTGGCGGAGCTAAGGCAAGTTCCACTTTTGGTGATGCAGGAGGCAAGGGTGGATACACAGGAGTACTCGATGAGCAGGTAAAGAAACATCAAGAAACTGCTAAGCTCCTCGAGGATCATAAAATTTACCAAACAGATGACGTCAAAAAAGAAGCTAGGGATGCTAAAGACACTGGTGAGGAAAAAGACAAGGAAGTTCTTGCTATTAATAAACAGATGGCTGATTTTATTAATAAGGGAGGAAGTATCAACGATCAGAGATACAAAAACTTCGAACAAGCAAAGATTAATGCTATTAAAGAACGTGACGCCGCGAAGAAAAAGCTTGAAACTATCAATAAAGACCAGTCGAAAACACAGACTGGCGAACAGGCTTATGCAAATAATCTCACTAAGGGAATTTTGGGCTCTGTTATGAGCAAGATCGCAGCCGAAAGAGGAAAGGCTCAAGAAAAAATTGATGAACCTTATGCAAAGGATCGACAAAAACAGGAGGCTTCGTGGGCCGAAGCAGAACAAATCAAAATAATCGAGGCTGTTCTTGCAGACCTAAAAGCTGATCGCAAGAAACTTGAAGAACTTGGAGATGGGGCGAGCTCTGCCACTAAAGCTCTTGCGGCTTTCCAACAAGAGCTCGTGGAAAACACTCAAAAACTAAAGACATTAGATCTTGAGAGCACAAAGAATGGAGTAGATATTATAAAGATAAATAAAGAAAGGGGGGAGCTTGCTGAGAGAACGAAAATTATAAATGAAAATATAGGAAGGGTTACTACGGATAAAAAACTTGCTCTGAGCACCGAAAAAGAAAGTTTAGATCGGCGTATAGAAGATGCCAATAAAGAATTAGCTATCATTAAAAGCAAGAACAATGAAAAAAAGATGCTGCAGACTCTTAAAAAACTGACTGCTGAAGAAAAGAAAGAAGGGGTGGGTGCAGAAAAAAAGGAGGGTGGTGATAAGAAGGAAGAACCAGAGCATCACTAAGCTATAATAGACTGTATGCAAAACGAGGAAGATATCCAGAAAAAATTTGAAACACTTCCCCAAGTCATTAAGGAAGCTATTACGTCCGTAGATTTTGCTGAAAAACTTCAATCTATTGGACGCAACAGCAACCTCCACCTCGACCAGCTCGACCTTCTCTTTGAAGAAGTGGGGTATGTCATGCTCGGAGAAACCCGCCCTCAAGACTTCAATCAAAAAATAGCCGATCGGCTCGGGCTTCGAATTGGCCAAGTAGGCCCTCTTGTTAAAGAAGTCGATGAGCAGATTTTCCGCCCTATCCGCACTTCACTTTTCAGCCTTCATGATGAAAAACAAAAAGAGGGAATCCTTCCAGTGAGCAGAAGCTCCTCCTATCGAGAGCCCTTGGAAGAAACTTTTGCTCCTCCAACTATCTCAACAGGACTAACTCCCTCTCCTCTAAGTTCAGCTTTCCCCATAAAAAAAGAAGAACTCGGTCTCCCGACGTCCTTTGGAGCACCACTCAATGCTTTTTCTGTTATTCCTCCCCAGATTAATAAAGGGTCAACCCCTGCGAACCTTGCCCCACAAACACTTGGCGAGGGACTGGTGATAACCCCCGCCGCCTCACCAGACTCGAACGAAGATAATTCAAAAGATGGCTTAGTAGAGCCTATTGTTGATGACGAGATTGACGCGGACGGACTCGAGGTCCCTCATAGGAAAATAGAAACGACCAACCCACACAAATATCTTGCTGAAAGAGCTCACCTCCTTGAGAGTCTTACCTTTAAGGGAACGAGCTCTGTAAGTAAAAAATCGCTCGCTGAAGAAGCTTTTCTTGTAGCAAAACAAAAAACTGAAAATCTCCCTCTTCCTCCAAAAATAGAAACTCCCTCTCAAGTCAGACCTAAAGAAATCGCTCCTCATAGCATACCCGCTTTAAAAGCCCCGACCATCGAAGAGTCCCTTAAGATCCTCGAAAAAATTGGTGGTACCCCCATTAATCTTCCCTCAACTACCATCGAGCCTAAGGAGATCGCTCTTCCTAAAGAACCCTTCCTTCATAGGGTTTCAGAAAACATCGCCCTTTCAGCCCCCGTACCGGTATTTCAAAAGGTAGAGGTATCTACTCCGCCTCCAGTGATAATCGCAAAAGACAAACTCACCTCCGTTGTTCAGGCTCCACGAGCAACTGTTTCGGTTACCGTCCCACTCACTCCGATAGTGGTGGCACATGCATCTGGCGCTCAAGTAGATCCTTATCGAGAACAGATATAAGTTCAACGAGACTCTTTCCTGTGCCATCCCCTAAAATGATTATTGTTTAGGAGATTTTTCACGTATAATTACAAACACGAAACTTCTTAGGAGGAGATAGAGAAACAATTAAAGAAACTAGGAGGTTCACGCTTTTTTACTATGCAATTTCAAGTTCCTCAGTTTATTGAAGTAGAAGATAAGATTTTTGGCCCACTAACTCTAAAACAGTTCATCTACCTTGCGGGAGGAGTAGGGATAGCAGTCGTACTTTATTTTCTTATTCCGATAAAGTTTATTGCCATACTTCTTGCGGTGCCCTTTCTTGCTTTTTCAGCGACGCTCGCCTTTTACAAACTCAATAGTAAACCTTTTGTGGAAGTGCTTGAAGCTGCGATTTACTATTCTCTCCGCAACAAGCTCTATATTTGGAAAAAAACTCCGAAAGAGTCAGTAAAAAAATCCTTAGAAGAGGAAGGGGCTCCTTCTATTGAAACACTTCTCGCTCCCCGACTTTCAGATAGCAAGTTGAAAGACCTTTCGTGGAGCCTTGATGTGGCTGAAAATATTACCTCAGCAAAGCGATATCAGAGCAAAAAGAGCCTTTCTTTTGACGAAGAGGAGAAAGAACGGGTTGAGTTCCAGAAAAACTATGACATTGGTGCTAAGGGACACAGTTAATATCTATGGCTGCAGAAAAAACATCAGCAACACAGGAATTTGTTCCCATCAAAGAGGTTCGTGATGGAGTCATTGTGCTTAAAGATGGAGGACTCCGAGCGGTACTTCTCACTTCTTCAGTAAACTTCGCACTCAAGGGTGCGGACGAGCAAGCTTCTATCATTTACCAATTCCAAAACTTTTTGAATTCCCTTGATTTTACCTGCCAGATTTTCATTCAATCACGAAAGCTTGATATTAGGCCTTACATCGCACTTCTTGAAGATCGCTACCGTGAACAGATTAATGATCTCTTAAAAATCCAAACGAGAGAGTATATTGAGTTCGTAAAAAGCTTTACTGAATCAGCAAGCATTATGACAAAAAGTTTTTTTGTTGTTGTTTCGTATGCTCCCCCTGTTCTCACCAGCGCCTCAGTTGGCGGGTTTTTCGGATCTAAAACAAAAAAAATGGTTGACAGTGAAGCTGCTCAGCAATTCGAGGAGCACCGCACTCAACTCGAACAGCGAGTATCGGTGGTCGAACAAGGGCTCATCCGCACCGGTGTTCGTGTGGTACAACTAGGGACAGAAGAAGTGATCGAACTTTACTACAAGATTTTCAATCCAGGGGAACAAGAAAAACCTATTCAACTCAAATAATATGGCACTTTTTGATTTTTTACTTAAGAAAAAGGAGGACGAGCAGGCTCAAATAAGCTCTATTTTACCTCGTGATATTTACGAGTCGGGGGTACTCGAACTTAAAGATATTATCGCTCCTTCAGCGCTTAAAATTTCCCCAAAAGAGCTTAATTTGGGAGAAAAAATTATCCGCTCTTTCTTCGTCATCTCCTATCCACGCTTCCTTTCTGAAAGCTGGTTTTCTCCTATCATTAACCTTGATAAGGTTTTTGATATTTCAATATTTATCCATCCTATAGAAACCGCAAAGATTCTTCGACAATTCCAGAAAAAAGTGGCTGAGGTACAAAGTCAGATACATGAACGAGAAGAGAAGGGGCTTGTGCGTGACCCAATGCTCGATACTGCTTATCAGGACCTTGAGCAACTCCGTGATGGGCTCCAGCAAGCCCAGGAACGTATTTTTGATGTCGGCCTTTATATTTCTATCTATGGAGACTCCGACGCTGAACTGGATAAGGTTGAATCTGAGATGAAATCGATGCTCGAATCAAAACTTGTTTATATAAAGCCAGCACTCTTTCAACAAGAGCAGGGTTTTAAAAGCGTTATGCCACTAGGGAATGATGAGCTCGCTGTACACACAAAACTCAATTCCTCGCCCCTCTCAAGCGTTTTTCCATTCATTTCCTTTGACCTTACTTCTGATAAGGGAATTCTTTATGGTATTAACCGCCATAATGCGTCTCTTGTTCTTTTTGACCGCTTCTCGCTTGAAAACTACAACTCAGTGGTTTTTGCAAAATCTGGTTCTGGAAAATCGTACACGACGAAACTTGAGATTCTCCGCACACTCATGTTCGATACTGAAGTGATCGTGATAGATCCAGAACGTGAATACGAATACCTTGCTGAGGCAACAGGGGGACGTTACTTTAATGTGTCGTTAAACTCAGAGCATCATATTAACCCTTTCGAGCTCCCTATTCCACGAGAAGATGAATCTCCCGCTGATATTCTCCGCTCAAATACCATAAATCTTGTGGGTCTTTTCCGTATCATGATGGGAGGTCTTACCCCTGAGGAAGACGCTATTATCGATCGAGCAATTACTGAAACGTATGCGCTTAAAGATATCACCCCTGAATCAGATTTCGCCACCATTGAGCCGCCACTTATGTCTGACTTTGAACTAGTTCTCTCTGGTATGGAAGGAGGAGAGAGTTTGGCACAACGCCTCACGAAATACACTCAAGGAACGTGGGCTGGTTTTATTAACAAGCCAACAAATGTTGATATCAACAAAAAGTTCGTGGTATTCTCGGTCCGGGACATGGAGGATGAGTTGAAGCCGGTCGCAATGTATATCATCACACACTTCATTTGGAACGCAATACGAAAGGAGATCCGCAAGCGCCTCCTTGTAATCGACGAAGCGTGGTGGATGATGAAGTCAGATGATACTGCCTCCTTTCTCTATAGCCTTGTAAAACGCGGGCGCAAATACTACCTTGGTGTTGCCACAATCACCCAGGACGTTGACGACTTCCTTAAATCTCCGTATGGACTCCCGATTATTACCAACTCTTCTATTCAGCTTCTCTTAAAACAATCACCTTCTTCTATCGATAATGTACAAAAAATATTCAACCTGACCGAAGAAGAGAAATATCTTCTTCTTGAATCCGACGTGGGGGAGGGGATCTTTTTCGCTGGCCTTAAACATGTCGCCATAAAAATCATTGCTTCGTATACCGAGGACCAGATAATTACCTCTGACCCTTCGCAAGTGCTCTCGATTAGAAAGTCAAAAACTGACCTTCATTTAGCAACCTAGTTATGGATCAGGCAGGAAAGCAGAACAGGATTTCTAACAACACCCTGTGGCTCATGTTTGGAGTCGCTCTCTTTTTTGACACCCTTCAGTTCTTTTTTGCCCTCATTCTTATTGGTTTTATTCTTAATTGGGGGATTTCTATAATCGCATTCCTCACCTTTTTCTTCTGGTTTAACATGAAAGATGTTGCGCTGGCCGATACACTTAAAAAAATAGCAATTCAGGTTGCTAATTGGTTTTTTGAATTTATACCTCTCGGAAATGGGTTCTACCCAGGAATTACTATTTCTGTAGGGCTCACTATACTCTTCACAAAAGCAGATGATGCACTCGCTAACCGAGGAATAGTGACAGGTCTTACTGGAAATAAAGAAAAGATTAAGCAACAAATAGCAGAGAGGCAGCAGGTGCTTGCAGAAAGACGACTCCAAGCTGAAACAGAAGAAAGGGTGGTTGCGCTTTCACTAACAGAAGTGCAGGATGAGATAAAACAGCCTTCAAGTGAAGAGACACCCGCTTTGCGTCGTGAAATACCCCTCGTGAGTGGAAAAGATTTTCTTTCCAAAACAGCACCACCACGCGTAACAAAAAGCATACCCACTAATACACAAGGAAATACAGGAATTATTGGTAGAATAAGGGAACAAGTACTCACGCGAGAGCCTTGAGTCTAGTGAATGCCTTCTTTATATGTTTTTTCAAAAAAAAATTACAACTCCACTTATTGCGGTTTTAATAAGCTTCTCGTTCTTTTTGTTTCCCGGGACTTTCGCAAGTGCCCAAAATGACTCGCTTGCAGAATCATTGAGCGCGGTTGTTACTCCAGAAAACCCACTCCCCAATACGCTCATCACCATAAACCTCCAGAGTTCCCTCGTAAATCTTGCGACCGCCAGTATTGTGTGGAGTGTAGATGGTAAAGTTGTCCAAAGCGGTAAGGACAGTCGCACACTACAGCTCCGTCTCGGCAAGGAAGGGAGTGTCACTAAAGTGAGCGCGCTCGTTAAAACCGATACTTTTGGCACTCTTAGTAAAATTCTTACGTTTGCCCCCACCACGATCGAGCTTCTCTACGAAACAAACTCATATACCCCTCCTTTTTATAAAGGAAAAGCCCTCGCCACATCTCAAAGCCTTATCACACTTTACGCACTCCCCAAGTTTACTCTTTCTAATGGAACCAAACTTCTCTCAAAAAACCTTATTTTTACTTGGAAAAAGAACGGCTCAGTTGAGGCTACTGCCTCGGGCTTAGGAAAAGATAGCTATGCTTTTATTAATGGAATGCTTCCCGAAGACAACCCCCAGATAGAAGTGACCGTGGTATCCCCTGAAAACAACCTCCGGGGGTACGCCTCTTTTATAGCAGACACGAGTACCCCAAAAATAATCTTTTACGAAAACAGTCCAGTGTATGGCACACTCCTTTCAAGCGCACTTACTGCATCTTTCCCCCTTACCAAACAAGAAGTCACCCTTGTAGCCTACCCCTATTTCTTTAGTGGGAAAAACAGAAACAACTCACTTTTAATTTATGAATGGACCATTAACAACTCCCCGGTAAGCCCGAGCCCCTCGAGCAAGAGTAGTATTGTCCTTCGAGCGCCAGGTGGAAAAGGGGAGTCGACACTTGGTCTCACGCTCCAAAATAAAAATAAGCTCTTAGAGACAAACTCTGCTACACTTTCTATAACTTATGATCAATAAAAAATACATCCCTTCTCGAAAAACCATTCTCCTTTCTCTTAGTTTCGGAGCCCTTTCTTCACTTCCACTTCTCACACTCGCCCAAACTAACGACCTCACCTACCAGCTCCTTGTTCCTATTCCACAATTTGGGAGTACCTATACACCGAGCAACTTTCTTAAGTACGTTGAAACAATCATCACTCTTGCGATTACCATCGCCGCAGTTGCAGCTGTAGCAAGAATTACTATGGGAGGTTTTAAATACATGACCGGGGCCTCTGTGGGAATGAAAGAAGCAGGAAAAGACGATATTCGTGAATCAGTCCTTGGACTTATACTTTTGGCATCTTCGTATCTTATTCTTAATACCATTAACCCCGCACTTCTCAACTTCAAGCTTGAAGTTCCTGCAATTATTCAAGGGAATTATAGAGACAGTGGAACAACACCGTCTATTTCAGGAACCCAAACACCACCACCACTCACAAACAATTCCCAACGGCAAGAAGAACAGCAAAAAACTATTTCTAAAAAGGGAATTAATACTAGTATGGACCCCTCAAGACAATATCAACTCCAAGAACCGAACGGAATTAATCAAAAAAATTTAACCAGTGATAGCTGTCAATCGTGGGTTGCCGCTAAAGCCAAACAGAAACCGCCAATTATTGCTTCCTGCGTTCCTCAATAACACATGTCTAAAACCACCGCCTTTCTCATTATTGCTTTTTTTATTCTCTCATTGTTGGGGGGGTTGGGGTATTGGTACTACACACTCAATCCTGATGTTTTTAATAAGAAAAATCCTACAACCACAGGGACAAAGGGAGGAAATACTCTTTTCCCTTTTGGTGAAAATACTGGAACTAAAGCTCCCACCACTACCTCTGCCACCTCAACAAATGGGGGAGATGCTTCAAGTGCCCCTGTTGTTCGAGAGATTAGCAACAAGCGAAACACTGGCTTTACCCTCTACTACGACCGACTCGAGGGTGGCGTCGCCCGCTATATCGACCAAGAGACAGGAAATGTCTACGACGCACCACTTGAAGTTGTCCTCACAAAGCGCATCAGCAACACGACCATTCTCAAAACTCGACGTATTATTTGGATGCCTCAGGCGACAAGTTTTATGGCAGAGTATTTGGGAGATGACGATGAAACTATCCAAAGTTTTTATGGCACGATAAAAGCCACCTCTACTCCGGAAGTGGAAGGTACAGTTTCTGGATCTTTCCTTGAAGATGGCATTAAAGATGCTTTTCTTATGACTCCTGCTAGTGCAAGTACCACCTCTAGTAATCCCGCTAAGGTCTTTTATTTGAAAGATGGCACTGTTGGAGTAGAAGGATACACCATAGAAGGAGCGGGGAAAAAGCGCACTAAAGTATTCTCTTCTCCACTTAAAGAGTGGCTTATCACTGGAGTTGTCGGAGACACTGTCTACCTTCAAACAAAGTCGTCCCGTAAGGCCGGTTCGTATCTCTTTACCTACAACCTCAAAACAGGAGGTTTTACCCCACTCCTTTCTTCTATTACCGGCCTCTCGACTCTTCCAAGCCCGAAAGGAAATAAAATCCTTTACTCAGAAACAAGTACCGGCGTTCCTCGTCTCGTCATTTTTGATGTTAGTAAGAAAACGTATAGCACCCTCTCACTTAAAACTTTCGCGGAAAAATGTGTGTGGACCAATGACGAATCGATAGTTTATTGTGCCGTTCCCTCTGTTGTGAGCCCCGGAGAACTCCCCGACTCGTGGTACCAGGGTATTAGTAGCTTCACTGACAATCTTTGGAGCGTCTCGGTCTCGAGTGAACAAGTAAAGGAGGTTGCCGCCCTTGTTGATAATTCATATTACCTAGACATTATTGATCCAAAACTTGATAGTGGAAATCATTTTATCGTTTTCCAAAACAAAAGAGACGGATCACTGTGGAGTGTCCGCCTCAATCGCTAAGAAAGATGGGAAAGATGGGAAATTAGGAAGTTTTGCTATAGACCAACACAACCCTTCTTTCTTTTCCTTCCCCTCTCGAAAGGGTTTTTATTTCTTTATGCCCCTCAAAAAAATGATGCACCAGTCTCCTTTCGAAAGAATCCATTGGCGGAAGCTCTAACTCTCCCTGAGAGAGAACCACCCCCTCTCCTTTAAGCATCACCATTTCTTTTAGTGCTTGCTCCTTATTGGCTCGATATTCATTTACATCAAGGATAAGCGGAGATTCACTCTCACCTTTCTCCACTATTCTACGAAGGAGATGTTGGAATGCTTTTAACACATCTCCTTCGTTCCCAATCAGCTCCCCCTCTTTACTGCTTTTAATATGAAGTAAGGTCGCCCCCCCCTCTTTTGTAGTGAGAGTAATTTTTTCAAAAGAAAAGCCTCCCTTTAGAAGAAGCTCTCCGAGCATTTTTTGTAAAACTTCTACTTTCATACTATGGTGTTAGGGGGGCTTTTTTATGTTTTCTCAAAACAAGCTCTTGGCCAATCGTAAAGAGATTACCTACTACAAAATAGAGAGCAATAACTGCCGAGAGGCTGTGCCCTACAAAAACAATAAAGACAGGGAGAATATATTTCATTTGGAAGCTCATACTTCTCATCAAATCATCCTTAAAGTCTTGCTTTTCTCCTTCTTTTTTTGCGGGAGGGGTCGGCATCGCTATTTGAGCATGAATAAACTGGGTTATTCCTGCAAGAAGAGCGAGTGTCCAACTCTTACTTGCCATATGGAAACCGAAGAAATCCATCGAGATTTCGCCTTGCGGGAGAGGTGTAAATGAATAAATGTCTTCCATTTTAAGAAGAGGGAAACCTCCTTTATAAAAAATAAAATAAAGAGCAAAGATAATTGGGAGTTGGATAATAAGTCCTAAAATACCCGCAAAAGGGCTCACCCCTTCTTCTTTATAGAGATTCATAGTAGCTAACCCGAGAGCCTTTCTGTCGTTCTTATGCTTTTCGTTAAGAACCCTTATCTTCGGTTCTATCTCTTGCATACGAATTTGGGTAATCAGGGCCTTCTTTGAGAGAGGGAAGAGTGCTGTTTTAACCAAAAGAGTAGTCACAATCACCGTAAGGGCAATATTTTGCAGGGGTAAGACAGCAGTAAGAAAAACGGCCAGATTATAGATAGGTTGGTAGAAAAAAGTGTGAAACATTGCCTTGTATTGTACCCTTACTTAGGGCTTTTTACGATAACCCCTCTCTTTAGTAGAGATCCGATCTCTCTTTTTAGGTCGGAAAAAGGAAGAACGAGAGCTTCTTTTTTAACAAAGATAATAGCCTTTAAGCTCGGCAGACTCTCTAAAAGTGGAGTAACACACTCTGAAATCTGCCTTTTTACCTTATTTCTCATTGGCTTACTTTTAGTCACCTTCCCCCCTACAACCACTGAAAACTGTTGTTTTTTATAGGGTTTTCCCTCTTCGGTAAGAAAAACGACTCGGAGTGAGAAAAAGGAGGAAGAAACAAAAAATCCCTTGGAAAAGACTTCCTCAAAGGATTTTTGTGTGTTTCTTTGGTGTTTGGGCAACATACATTAAGAAGCCCGCGAGGCTCTACACAGCAAGCTTTTTGCGCCCTGCTGCTCGGCGTCGAGCAAGAACCTTTTTCCCACCAGGTGAGCGCCCGCGTACTAAAAAGCCGTGTGTTCTCCCACGCTTTTTCTTTTTTGGTTGGTATGTTTGTGACATTGGCTCTACTATACCTAACTTTCTTTAAAATTCAAGTTATTGGCCCTTTTTTAACTTATGCACAGGTTATACCCAGTGGTATCACCACAACTACCTTTCTTTGGTAAGTGTTACTGCTTTCCCTTGGGGGTATAATGGTTGTTACTTATGGTGGATACAAAAGAACTTTGGGATGGAGTTTTGACTGATATAGAACAATCAGTCTCAAAGGCTACTTTTAGTACATGGTTTAAAGACACAGGAATATTGCGAGTTGATGAGGGGGTAGTTTTTCTCTCTGTTCCTAATCAATTCGTAAAAGAGTGGCTCTATAATAAGTATCATAAAACTATTCTTAAAAATCTTCGTGATCTTTCTCAACAAGTTCGTAATATTGAGTATATTGTAAGCAAAGAACCTCCTAAGATTGATATGAATGCTCGTCGTATCGAAAACCCAACCACCGAGCTCCCCCTTGCTGATTTTTATATAAACAAAGAGGACAATCTTAACCCTCGATATACCTTTGATTCATTCGTTGTGGGGTCTTTTAATGATTTAGCTCACGCAGCAGCACAAGCAGTTATCAAAAAGCCGGGTATTGCCTATAACCCCCTTTTTATTTATGGAAACACTGGTCATGGGAAAACTCATCTTATTCAAGCAATCGGGAACCATTTAAAGGCGTTATCTCCTAACAACAAAGTTTACTACATCACCTCTGAGAATTTTTATCTCGGTCTTGTAAACGCAATGCAAGAAAATAAAATCCTTCTTTTTAAAGAAAAATATCGGAAATATGATGTTTTTATTATGGACGATGTCCAATTCCTCTCAAATAAGGAAAAGACTCAAGATGAGCTTTTTCACCTGTTTAACACCCTCTATGACAATAATAAGCAAATTATCTTTTCTTCAGATAAGCACATAAACCAAATCCCAAATCTCGAAGACCGGATTAAGTCTCGTTTTGGTGCAGGAATGATTGTTGATATTCAAGCACCAGATCGAGACTCACGAGTTGCAATCATAAAAACAAAAAGTTCTCTCCAGAATGTTATTCTTCCTGAGGAAATTATTAACTATCTTGCTGATGGAGATAATAGTATTCGAGAACTTGAGGGTGTTTTAAATACCATCACCTATCATATTCAACTTAAAAATAAAATTATTTCTCTTGCTGAAATAAAAAATATCATAAAAGAGACGAGTAAACCAAAAAGAATGTTTGCAGTGAAGGATATTGTAAAAACTATCGCTGATTTTTATAATATCCCTGAGGCGAGTATTTACGAGAAAACCAGAAGAAAGGAAGTAGTGAAGCCTCGTCAGATTATTATGTTTATTCTCCGAGAGGATTTTAAAGTATCATACCCTACAATAGGAGATAAACTTGGGGGAAGGGACCATACAACAGTAATTCACTCGTGTGAAAAAATTAAGAGGGATATTAAAGTTGACCTTCAGCTCGCAGATGAGATTGATCGGATAAAAACATTACTTAAATAAATGGGGAATACTCTGTGAATAAGTCTGTATTAAGGAGGGGATTAGATGGGGAGTAAAAAGGATAAAAAGATGATTTTATAAAAATTTATAAAAACTCATTTTATTATTCACAGAGAATGAGAAAGAAAAATGTAAAACAATGAATCACTGTAAGACTTTTAAAGATTTTCCACTTATCAACAGAGCTATAATACTTATATGAAAATTGAATGTATTAAAGATAAATTACTTGAAGGAGTGCAGAAGGTTGAAAAAGCTACTGGAAAAAATACAACACTCCCTATTCTTTCTTGTATTCTTCTTATTGCAAAAAACAATACCCTCACATTAAAAGCCACCAACCTTGAGATCGGAGTTGAGGTTGAGATTGGAGTAAAGGTTTTACAGGAAGGAGTTGTGGCTGTTCCTGGGAGTCTCTTCCTCCAAATACTTGCAACATTAAAAGCTTTTAAAACAATTACTCTTGAGGAGGAAGGGGGAGTCCTTCATATTAAAAATGAAGAAGTTACTTCCACCTTAAAAATTCAACCATACGAGGAATTTCCCCTTATTCCAAAAATAGAAGAAGAAAGCTTTTATACCTTAAAAACAAAAGATTTTATTAGTGGGGTTAAGGGTGTTGTTCAAAGTGCCTCACTTTCTTCAATTAAACCAGAATTAGGAAGTGTTTATATATATCAAAATACTAATCACCTCACTTTTGTTGCAACAGATTCTTTTCGTCTTGCTGAGAAGAAAGTTGTTATTAAAACAAGTAAAGAAATCCCTTCACTTCTTATCCCTTATAAAAATATTTTAGAAATTGTAAGAATTCTTGAGAATACCGAGGATGAGATTATGGTAAAAACAACAAAGAATCAGATTAGTGTTGCTACAAAAACAATCTATATTACCTCCCGTATTATCGATGGAGTGTTTCCTGACTATAATCAAATAATACCAAAAGAATTTGAAACAACTTTTACAACTCTTAAACAAGATATTATTGATGCAATTCGAAGTGTTTCAGTTTTTTCTGATAAATTTAATCAAATTACTTTTACGATTGAAAACAACACTGCTCTTTTTGAAAACAAAAATGCTGACATTGGAGAAGGGAGAAGTAGGATTAAAATTAAACAAGAAGGCAAATCACTCGTGATTAAATTTAATCAAAAATATATCACCGACGCCTTTCCTTCGATTCCTGACGAGACAATCCTCTTTTCTTTTGCTGGCCCCCATAAAGCACTTTTAATAGAAGGAGGAAGTAATAAGTCTTTTAGGTACCTTGTAATGCCAATGAATACTTAAATTATGAAGACATTAGGAGAATTACTACAAAGGTTTACCCTTAAATTATCCCCACAAAAACTCCTTATTCTTTTACTGCAAGAATATTTAAAACTCCACACAATCCCTTATACCAAACTTACCCTTACCCTTTCAAATCAAACCCTCTATATCCAAACAAACCCAAACACAAAACAATACCTTCTACTCCACACAAAACAAGTTCTTTCTTTTCTACAAGAGAAAGCACCACGAATCCTTCTTAAAGAAATTAAGTAATTTATTGATTAAGGTTGATCTGAAGGGTGTAGGTGATTTCTTTTTGAACCCCATTTAAAACACCGACTACTTTTAAAGTATTTTGTTCACGGAGGACGCCAGGAATATCCCGAGGACTTACTGAGAAGTAGAAGGGAGTTGAGGTGAGAAATCCAATAAGTGAATTGTTTATATACAAAGAAACTTTTTCAAAATCATTTGGGGTAACGGTAAAAGTAAGTGCGTGCGAAAAAGGATAAATAATATTTTCATTAAAACCAGAAAGACTTATTGTTTGACCTGTTAAGGGAGTGATTAAGGATGTATTTTGTGAAGGGGGGATAAGCCATGAAGAAGATATTGAAGGGAATGAAGGGTATCCATTCATCCCAGCCCATTTAGTAACTGCAGTTTCCCACAAAATGAATTGGGGGTCTTTTTCAGGATTGACCGGACGTGTTCCATTTAAAGGATCATTTTTAGTAATCCAGTAAAGAATTGAATGGACGTTTTGTGTTACTTTGATACCTTTATTTGAAAAAGGTGTTGTTTCGGTAGCAAGAGTTCCTGTTTTTTTATCAATAATGTAACCTTCTCCTCCTCGCCACTCACCTTGAAGGGCTGGAGGAAGTGTGCCTTTATCAAGAAGAGGTGGTTGTTTAAATTGTTCTTGAGGAAGAGTGGAGAGGGCATACTCCATAAATTCGTGCCACAAAGGGGCCACCACTTGACCCGCAACTTTCTTTTGCATTGAGCGGTTATTATTGTTTCCAGCCCATGCTCCTGAAACAAAAGAAGGGGTGTAGCCTACTACCCACGCATCTTTATAGTTATTTGTGGTACCTGTTTTTACTGCGACTTGTCTTCCAGGGAAATAAAGAGCAGAGCGCTCACCAAAGGTGGGGCTGCGGGCTTCATTATCTGAAAGAATATCTGAAATTTCCCGTGTGATACCACTATCCATTACTGTATTCTCTTTTTGTTCGTATTCTTCTTTTATATTTCCCGAACCATCTTCCACTTTAAGGATTCCTGTGTAAGGGTTTCTCACGCCGTCGTTGGCAAAAACACCATACGCATTAGTGAGTTCAAGGAGGGTTACTTCGCCTCCTCCAAGGACCAAGGTGAGGCCAAAACGGTCTTTATCAGTAAGGGTAGTAATACCAGAGTCTTTAGCGGTTTGAAGTGAATTATCAAGTCCTGCAAGATAAAGTACTTTAACAGCAGGAACATTGAGAGATTGAGCCAGTGCCTCGCGAAGGGTAACAGGGCCTCTAAATTTATTATCATAATTACTTGGGCTATAACAATTTGCATTAGGAGTGAGAGGTTTTCCCTCAGGACTACAATAAGTTGAAAATTCAGTTTTAACGTCAAAAAGAACCGTCTCCGAGGTGTAGCCTTTTTTAAAAAGAGTGGCATAAACAAAAGGCTTAAATGATGAGCCAGGTTGTCTTTTTGCTAAGGTAACATTTACATTTCCATCAATTTCTTTGTCAAAATAATTTCGAGAACCAACCATAGCAAGAATTTGACCAGTTTTTGGGTCAACAGCAATAAGCCCAGCATTTTCAGCATCAAACTTTTCCTTGTTTGCTAAAGCATACTTTTTTACAATTTCTTCAGCTTTAAGCTGGAGGGTTGCGTTAAGTGTAGTGGTAATTTTGAAGCCACTCTGGTCAATTGTTTCCGCGCCGTATTTATTTTCAAGATAGTCGCGAATAAAAAAAATAAAATGAGGTGCAGTAAGGCCATTTTGAGCGAGTGGGTTAAAGGTAACCTTAGTAGCTTTCGCTGCGGCATATTCTTCTTGGGTAATGTATTTTTTTTCAAGCATTTTTGAAAGCACAAGGTTTTTACGAGTAGAGAGAGCTTCTTTGTGGTTTCCATAAGGAGAGTAGTAGGTGGGAGCTTGGGGGAGCGCTGCAAGGTAGGCAGCTTGTGCAAGACTTAACTCGTGTGCGTGAACACTAAAAAAAGTTCTTGACGCCTCCTCGATGCCGTAAATGTTTCCCCCAAAAGGAGCGTCATTAAGATAAATAGAAAAGATCTCATCTTTAGAGAGGACTCGCTCAATTTTTACCGCAAGAATCCATTCTTTCAATTTGCGAGTAATACTCTTGTTTTTGGTAAGAAGAGAGTTTTTTACTACTTGCTGTGTAATAGTAGAACCACCCTGCGCGTAACCAAGAGAGGTAACGTTGGCAAAAATAGCGCGAATGATTGCCGTTGGCTTAATGCCCTTATGTTGGTAAAATTCAGCGTCTTCTATGGAGAGAGTAGCGTTTTTAGAAAAAACAGAAATATCATCAAATGAGATTTCTGTTCGTTTTACTTCTTGATGAAGGTTAAAAAGTTCTATTTTACCCGTGCGGTCGTAAAAAACACTTGATTGGGAGGTTACGAGACTATTAAATGAGTTTACATCAGGAAGATCAAGTGTGGCAGCCCACACAAAAAAAAGCCCTCCTCCAAAAAGGACAAAACTTCCCCCTAAAAGAAAAAGCGTTTTAAAAGCGTTTTTTTTCTTTCTTGTTTTGGTATGAGTTGGATGTTTCATTGTAATAATCGTAGCAGAAAAGTGCCTATAAAGACATGGAGAGGGATCTAAAATAAGTCTTTAAACAAAGGCTTTTTCTATGATAGAGTACCTATAATGTTTTGGGATAAAAAACAAAAAATCGTAAATATAGATCCTGCACGCATTACTGAGCTTCTTACTCGAGGGGTCGAGATGGTTACGGTCAAAGAAAGTCTCGAGAAAAAACTCGCGAGCGGAAAAGCGCTTCGGGTAAAGCTTGGAATAGACCCAACCTCTCCGCATATCCATATTGGGAGAAGTGTAGTGTTGCGAAAACTCAAAGCTTTTCAGGACATGGGGCACACCCCTGTTTTTATTGTGGGGGATTTTACGGGGGTGATTGGAGACACTTCAGACAAAGATGCTGAGCGCCCAATGCTTTCCGAAGAAACGATAAAAGAAAATCTTAAAAGCTATTTTGCACAAGCAGGAAAGATACTTGACCTCTCTTCTACGGAAACCCACTACAACTCCACCTGGCTTAAAAAATTAACCTACAAAGACATTGCTCGCCAAGCAGACAAAATGAGTGTCGCTGATTTTATTGGGAGAGATCTTATCAAAAGAAGATTAACTGAAGGGAAAAGAGTTTCGCTTCGTGAAATGCTCTACCCGCTGATGCAAGGATATGACTCGGTTGTGGTTAGGGCCGATATTGAGATCGGAGGGACTGACCAATGGTTCAATCTACTTGCGGGACGACCCTTACAGGAAGCGTACGGCCAAAAGCCACAGGACGTACTCACCACAAAACTCCTTAACGGAATTGATGGAAGGAAAATGAGTTCAAGTTGGGGTAACACGATTACTATTACCGAATCACCAAACGAGATGTTCGGGAAAACAATGCGCCTTGAGGATGGACTCCTTCCAGAATATTTTGAATTAGCGACAGATATGTCTTTGGAAGAAATCAAAGAAATAAAAAAGAGGTTGGAGGAAGGGGGAAATCCTCGAGATGAGAAAATCCTCCTCGCAAAAACTTTTGTAGCACTGTATCACGGGAAAGAGAAGGCAGAAGAGGCAGAGAGGTATTTTTTTAATACATTTGTAAAAAAAGAAACTCCAGAAGAAGTAGATGAGGTTGTCTTGAAAGAAGGAGAGAGTTTAGGAGATGTGGTTGTGCGTCAAGGCATCGTTGCCTCAAAGTCCGAATTTACTCGTTTAGTGGAGCGGGGCGCTGTTTCACTTTTACCCAATCATAAGATTACTGAAATACGAGCGCTTCCGGTTAAGGGAGGAACATACAAAATAGGAAAACATCGTTTTGTAAAAGTACTCTAAATCTTCTTTAGGGGACAAAGTGAAGGGCTTGGAGGAGTAATAAAAAAACCGAACATTCGTTCGGTTTTTTTTATACTAGAGCATGTCTGGTTCTTCGCTTTCGTAGTCCATCTTATCGCTATCGAGCTCATCGTCTACTCCCGTTAAAGCATCCTCAAGCGCTGGGTCAACAGGGCCCTTAACCGCAGCCTCTGCTTCAGCCTCTTCATCAGGAATAACTTTCGAGCTTGAAGTGATCTCTATGTTCTCATCTTTAAATGCATCTATTTCATCAGACATATGTACATTGTTATTTTTATGGGACTGTTGTACCACGAAGGTTATTTTTTGCAAATCTTGCTGAGGATAAAATTTTACTGTCTGGTGAGAGATGGCTTACTCACGGAGTGACGCGCTCGCGGTAAGAGCGACAGCAATGGCGTCATACTCATCGTCAAGTCGCTTACCTGCGGGGACACTGATTAGTTTCGGTATCATTGCCATCACTTGAGATTTCTCTCCTCGACCAAAACCAACAATGGCATCTTTGATTTGAAGTGGTGTGTATTCAACAATAGGAACGCCGTACTTTTGAGCAAGATAAATAAGCATCCCCCTGACCTCAGCAACACGCATAGCTGTTTTTTGGTTGGTGGTAATAAAAAGATTTTCAAGCGCGCAGTAATCAGGGGCGTAGTTTTCTAAAAGAAGCTCAACCTCTTTACCTAATATAAGAAGACGCTCAGGAAAAGTGAGGGTTGCTTTTGTGCGGAGGCAGTTAGAGTAGAGAAGGGTTTCTTTCCCACGAGGGCCCTCAGTGACCGCAACCCCGAGGCGTTCATATCCAGGATCAATTCCTAAGATTTTCATAAGGAGCGTGTATTAATCGGTTTCAAATTCGGCGTTGGTAAAAACTTCCTGAACTTCATCATTGTCTTCAAGTTCTTCCATGATGGTAATGAAAGAGACACTTTCTTCTTTTGAAAGAGTGACTGTATTTTGTGGTTTCCAGACACCCGCTTCTTTGGTAAATCCCCACGAAACTGAGCCGATAGCGCCGAAAGTTCCGCCGTTTTTAGAGAGGATATGTTTTACTTCCTGAGCCGCCTTATTGCGATTGTCGGTCAGTGCTTCAATAATAAGCCCCGCCCCTCCTGGGCCGTATCCTTCGTAGGTAATAGCTTCCATACTCCCCGCATCGCCCCCTATACCTTTTTTTACCGCTCGCTCGATCGTATCCTTACTCATATTTTCCTTCTTCGCTTTTTCAATCACCGCACGAAGTCCGGGGACATTACTATCCCCTTTTGCTTTTTTAGATTCTGTTGCAATTACACGTCCAAGTTTGCTAAAAACTTTGCTCCGCTGTGCGTCAGCTGCCCCCTTCGCTCTTTTGATTTGTTCCCATTTTGAATGGCCTGCCATAGTAAGTAAAAAATAAAGTTATAAAAGTTTTCCCGTTTGCTTTGTTTTTGAACCGCCCGTTTTTGCGAGGTGGTCATACCCTCTTCCTGTCACCGTGCGCCCGCGAGGAGTGCGTTCGAGAAGCCCCAGTTGCATTAAGTAGGGCTCGTGCACTTCCTCAACGGTCCCTTCGTCTTCTGAGAGCGCGGCGGCGATTGTAGAGAGCCCGACGGGGCCACCGTTAAATTTTTCAACAAGCACTATAAGGAGTTGTCTGTCAGAAGGAGTGAGTCCGAGCGAGTCCACTCCAAGAAGTGCGAGCGCTTCCTCAACGACTTCTTTTTCAAGATTTTTTTTAGCTACTTGAGCAAAATCGCGACATCGTTTTAATAAATAGTTAGCAGTACGGGGGGTAAAACGACTACGCTCTGCTATTTCTCTAATACCACCCTCTCCACCGGTGATTCCTAAAAGTTCCGCTGATCGACGAATAATCGCCGCAATTTGATCCTCAGTATAAAACTCAAGGCGGAACACCCCTCCCGAAAATCTGCTTCGGAGTGGTGCGGAGAGAAGCGCCATGCGCGTCGTTGCAGCGATGAGTGTAAAAGGAGGAAGCTCAAGTTGTATGGTGCGCGCAGAAGGACCTTTACCAATAATAATATCAAGCACCCCTGACTCCATTGCAGGGTAGAGAACTTCTTCAATGGTTTTATTTAAGCGATGTATCTCATCAATAAAAAGCACATCACGTGGTGAGAGGTTCGTAAGAATAGAAGCAAGGTCTCCTACTTTCTCAATTGCAGGTCCTGAAGTGATTTTTATTCCCGCACCGATCTCACGAGCGATAAGGTGGGCGAGTGTTGTTTTACCGAGCCCTGGTGGACCATAAAAAAGAATATGTTCAGGGGCGTGATCACGCTCTTTTGCAGCAGAAAGAAGAATGGCAAGGTTCTTTTTTATTTGTTCTTGTCCGATATATTGATCCCAGGTGGTAGGACGAAGGGCTTGGTCTAAAAAAGTGTCTTCTTTTTCCTTTTGTTTGGGGGAGTGGGGGGTGCTCATGAGGCTTATTGTAGCATTTTAGAGAGAGCGGGGAGAAAAAGGGAGGTACTTGACAATAAGTATCATGTATGATAAGCTACTACCAGCCTTAGGAAAGAAACGAAGGCATTTTTTATTGAAGGTAAAACGTTTCTTTCCTCTAAAAGCCTCTATTATAAAGATAGAAAAATAGATAGGGCAGATGCAATCCAGCATATTGCTCTCTAAGAAATTGGGTCTCCACGACTTACTGGTGTTCCTGCAAGGACTTTTTGGTACGTTTCTTTTGAAACGTGGCTGAAAATCTCCTCAGAGGAATTCTTAACTTCTGATACATTGTATTAAAAGTATTTCTTAGAGAGTAATCGGCTGGATTTTCTCTTTTTCCTGTACAGGTGCCTGCAAAGAACAATTCTTTTTCGAAACTCTTTACCGAAGCTTACTCCTTTTTATATACCAAGGAACTAGCAGACTACTCTATTTTAGTTTCTAATGAGCTTTTTTACTATAAGAGAAAAAGTTTGCCGTCTCGTCAAAAATGAGTTCTAGATTAAGACGTTATATCCCCACATCAATGACACGAGAGAGCTCTTCGAGGGTGGTAATGCCCGCCACAATTTTTAAGAAGCCATCTTGTTTGAGACTGGGAATACCTTGGTTTTCTGCTGCTCGCACAATATCAGCTTCACCAGGGTTTTCGTTGATAACCTTGTTCACCGCTTCATCCATAAGGATCGCTTCATAAATTCCAAGGCGTCCCTTGTACCCCAACCCGTTACATTTTGGACATCCTACTGCTTTAAATATTTTTTCAATCGTACGGGGAGATGTGGGGTCTTTCAGTGTAGAAAGCTCAGTCTCAATAAGTTTTTTTACTTCATGAGTGACGACTTCCTCAACTCGGCAGGACGGGCAGAGTTTACGAATGAGTCTTTGCGCGAGAACCACATTTACCGATGAGCTAATAACTTTTGGATTAATACCAAGATCAATGAGGCGAGGGAAGGCCCCTGCTGCGTTATTGGTATGAAGTGTTGAAAGGACGAGGTGTCCCGTAAGACCTGCATTAATAGCAATTTCAGCAGTCTCACTATCTCTAATTTCACCCACCATAATAACGTCTGGGTCTTGGCGGAGTGCTGAGCGGAGGCCGTTAGAGAAATTGTATTCTTTGTGGTCAACTTGAGTCTGCACAATGCCAGGAAGATGGTATTCGATAGGATCTTCAATAGTGATTATTTTAATTTCAGGACGATGCACTCGACGCAGAAATGCGTAGAGAGTTGTTGTTTTTCCAGACCCGGTTGGCCCAGTATTTAAAAGCATACCATTCGGCTTTTTTATTTCTCGCTCAAGAATTTTGAAAAGGTTTGGGGGAATACCGAGCTCCTCCATAGGGACAGAGATGGATTTTGGGTTAAGGATTCGGAGGACGATCGATTCACTATAGGCTCCAGGAAGAAGTGAGGTACGGACCTCTATCTCACTGTCGGCTATTTTTATAGAAAAACGACCATCCTGTGCTTCGCTTTTTACATTTAGTTTAAGGCGAGAAAGGAGTTTGATACGAGAAAGGAGAAGTTGGAAAGTGGGACGGTCAAAATTAATGATTTCGGTGAGTACTCCATCAAGGCGATAGCGGAGACGGACGTATTCATCTTCTGGTTCAACATGAATGTCAGACGCACCCATCGAAAGAGCCCCCGCGAGAACAATTTCAAGAATGCGAGAGATACGATATGCCTTTTTTTCTGCCAGCATATCCTCGATCAGTTTTTGTACATCTGAAAGTTCGCGAACCTTAGAAACAAACCCTTCTATTTCTTCACTCGAAATATCAAGGACTCCTGCTTTTGTTTCAGAAGCAAAAGAAATTTCCTTGTAGCGACCCCACGCTCGCTCAAGACTTGCTTTGGAGACCATATACGGGGTGATGTTGTAGTTTCTTCGCTCGAGGTCTTCAAGCACCGACTTCGCTTCTTCGTTTTCAGGAGAGAGAAGAGCAATACGGAGTTTTCTCCCGGTAGCATCAAAAACTGCCAAGTGAGCGCGTCGCGCGACATCCTCAGGGATGAGGCGGAGCGCATCAGACTCAATAGATATACGAGAAAGGTCGAGATATTCAAGGTCATATTTCCCCGAAAGGACCATGGC
>Ga0163144_10006457_pt1 | contig 25867 bp, 21 predicted proteins | sample OliLak19BULKMAT1_FD_123175 | JGI IMG/M metagenome (GOLD analysis project Ga0163144, IMG submission 123175) | Freshwater microbial mat bacterial communities from Lake Vanda, McMurdo Dry Valleys, Antarctica - Oligotrophic Lake LV.19.BULKMAT1 | ecosystem: Environmental > Aquatic > Freshwater >...
CCCATTCCTCCGTGGCCACGGCTTCGTGGAACCCACCGGGAGACTGGGGCCGGGCTTGCGAAGATTGGGGTTCAGAACCGTGCATGGATGCTTCCGCGGCGAGCATATTCGGACCTTCCCGGGCGGGTAAGGAAGACAGGGCCCGTATCCTCGCGCTTCTGACGCCCGAGGAACAGACGTTGATCCGGCTACGGAACTCGGGCGCGGAGTGGGAGGCGATCGGCCGCGAACTCGGAAAGGACGCGGCCGCGGTGCGGCAACAGTTCAGCCGGTTGCAGCGGAAGATGGCCGGGATGGTCTAGGCAACGTCGCGCGACCGTGTTCGGATGAACGTGCGGAACGGACTGGCCCGGACCGAAACGGGCCGGGCCGGCGTGTGCGGGGTATTCATCGAGCCGTCGGTCCCGGGCTGCGGAGTCGCCATCCGACCGTGAAGCGGTGCCCGCCCTGTGATCTCGGTGACCGAGGTGCGCGCCCCGGTACTTTCAGCGGAACAGCCCGCGGCGGTTGTGCCGCGGGCTGTCGTGGCTCCTTTGTGGTACGCGCCGCCAGCCGACGCACCTTTACGGCGCGATCCGCCGCAGGTTGAAGTTCATGAAGACCGGTTCGTGGTCGGACAGGTCATCGCCGCACCCCGTCGGGATCACGTTCCGGCACCATTCGCCGCCGTCGGTGCGGCGGAACCGCTTGATCTCGTAGGACGTCGGGATGATCTTGACGGTGCCGTCCCGCGATCCGATGTAGAGGATGTGGTCAAGGACCGTGCTGGACCCGCCGTTGTCGAAAATCTGCTTGATGGTGTTGTACGAACAGGCCGTGCAATCTCCGGAGCTCGCGGCAAAGGGCGCGTTGGTGTCGCCGTCGGAAAGACCGGCAGTACCACCCATCACGTTGCTCATGTTCCCGGTGAACTCGCTGCTGTAGCGGTCGATGTTGAAATCACCGACCACCAGCACCACGTGCGATGGGTTGACGTTGCGGAAGATGTTCACGTCGTTGGCGATCTGGATGATCTGGGCGAGGCGGGTGTTCCGATTTTCGCTGCTGTTGCCCGCTTGGGCGTGGGTGTTGAAGACCGTGACGTGGAAGCCGTCCTTGACGAAACTGGCCCGTGTCCAGCCCTTGTTCGCGCTGCAGTCGTTACCGTCGCACTCCACGAACGAGTTCTGGACGAGGCTGAACAGCGGGTGCGGTGAAAGCGTCAGCAGCCCCGAGTTGTTTCCGTTGCCGGCAAAGTCCGCCCCGTAGAACCGCCACGGATAACCGCTCCCGACCGCGTTGATGAACGCCGAAGCGTCGGGGATGTCGAGGCCGTAATCCCACACTTCTTGGAGGCCGATGACGTCGCAGTTCTCGGTGTCCAATCGGGGACCGATGAGGGCGGCCCGCGCATGATCGGCGATGGTGAGGCTGACAAAGAACCCGGGCCACAGCCGCACGTTGTACGACCCGACCCGGATATCCGTCTCGGCGATCGCGTTGCCGCTGATGGTGGCCGGACCGGTCGTCGACGTGATCGTGCACGGCCGGTTGATCGTAATCTCCTGGTAGATGGTGCCGGTAGCGCGGACCTGACCCGAGCCCTCCGACGCAACCCACGCCGCGGCGGCCAGGTTGCTGTAGGGGGCCGTCACCGTGCCGTTGGGGTTGAACCAGGAGGTCGGACGGACAAAGACCTGGGCGGAGGCGGAGCACGCGATGGATGCGAGCGTCGCGATGGATGTGAGCGTAATCAGTGCGGAGCGTTTCATGGGTTTCCTTTTTCGGGTTCGCTCGTTGGCTGGAGCGGTGGTGAAGTCCTCGGACCACGGAGTTACAGAGGCTGACACAGGGGAGGGCGCAAGACGGGCGTCAGTGCAGGTTCACGAGCACCAGGACGTAGCCCTTGCCCGTTTCAAGCGACGACATCGCCTTGCCGAGCGTGGAGCCCCCCGCCAGATCGTGATCCGTCACCTTCATGGCGTGCCCCGGCGTGGAAGCGCTGGTCAGGAGGTCGCCGGCGGCGATCGATCCGTTGGCGTCGGCATCGGCGAGCACCCACACCCGCCCGCTGAGCGCGACCGGGTGTTGCCCATCGGCCACCGAGCCGCTCTGCGTGAGAGTGAGCCCGGGGTTCACGCCGTTGGCGCCCGAGATGATGCCGGCCACCGTCCGGTCGTAGGACGCATCGCTGACGCGGAGTTGGCCCGTGCGGGTTGGGTCGATCGAGACGACCATGCCCGGCGTGATGGCCAAACCGTCAGCGGGAGCCGCGATGTTGAACGGTTCGGCGATATCGGAACCGCCGGTGATGGTGAGCACATGGGTGGTGGTCGTGCCGAGAACGGTGAGGGCGCCGCCGGCAGAAGTGCCGATGCGCACGCGATCTTCGACGGCTGAGCCGGTGTTGTAAGCGAAGTTCAGTTCCCCGTTGCTGCCGTTGCGGAGGCGCCAACGCTCCGTGCCGGACCCGCTCCGCAGGCTGAGCCATTCGGCCGCGCCGCTCTGGGCGATCGCCACCGGAATGGTGTCGGACCCTGCCCGCTGGGCCAAGTTGCCGTTGGCGTCGATCACGAGGTTGCGGGTGTTGGCCGTGTTGACCGCGAGGCCACGCGTGACGTTCGCAAAGTTCGCGTTGGGCGCCGCAGTCAAAGCCTGCCGGGGGGTCAGGGGGGACACGGCGTTCATCTCGGTGCAGATGTTGTTACCGTCCGCCCGCACGCGCAGTTCCAGCCACGCGGGCTGCCCCGCCAAGAACGTACCCAGATCAACCGGGCACGAGAACAATCCGTCCGTCACCTGAACGTCGAAGGCGCAGACCCGACTGAACTGAATCTCGGCACCGCCCACGCCGGCCGTGAAGCCCCGGAACTGAAGGTCATACACGCCGTTGGCGGGCTGACCACCAACATCGAGGCGGCCTTGGTAGGTGACGGTCGTCCCCACTTGGGCCGCCGCTGGCGCGGCGACGGAGACGGCGGCCCCTGCGGCGAGAATAACGGCCCGGGCCAGGGACAAAAACCGACGGTTCGTGCTGGTGAACATGGGGGAAGCTCCTTGGTGGTCGCAAAAGGCGGCCCGAATTGGTTGCCAACGCGTGATCGGGCGGTGCCGACCGGCACCAGAAACGACCCAACCCGCGCTTCACCCCACCGGCGTAATCCGGGCCCGCCCCGCCTCACATTCGCTCAAAATTCCCGGCGCTGGACCGGGACAGGCATGAACGCGGAAGGAGATGCAAAGAAGAGAATGCCAGGAAGGCAGAGAAAGGCACGGGACAGGATCCGGAAAGCGAATCCGGGGAAATCCCATCTTCCGGCACCTCCATTCCCAGAACGGCACGAACGGCCAACGGTTCCTCGATGAGCCGGCGCCTTTTCCATTCGGATACTCTTTGTCGGTGACCTCCGATCGGGACGCGGATATCCAGATAGCCGGATTCTCGATGTGGATTGACGGCTATCAGTTTCCCGCCTTGACCGAGTAATGGGGTGCCAACCGGGTTCGGGTACGCGTTGTTTGCGTTGGCCCACAGGCAATCGTCAAAATCTGCAGTTCGTGCGTGCATCTTCTTGAACTTGCCGCCTGGGTTGAAGCCTGCACCAAGCTTGATGCTGGCAAAGTCAACAAGGCGGAGCTTCCCACAATGGAGCCGTACGTTCGAGCAACGATCGACCGCTCGGGCAAGTCCAAGAGTTTGCGCGCCAAGGTGAAGCTCACGCCGGACAACGTCAGCCAGTTTCACGAGTTTCGGGTCCCGATCGACCCGTCGGATTTGTTGAGGCTGATTTCCTCACTGCGCGCGGTCTTGAGTCGTTTGCCAATACGAGGGAAGCGGTAGCTTTCCTCAGATTCAACGAAGTGTGTGCGGGGATGCCCGCGGAATGGAAGCCCTTGGGGAGAATCCCGTTTCACCCCGCGAGGGTGGAAACCTTCGACGTGCTGTAACGATGGGCTCTTCGGGGTGTCGGCCCGAAGCCGGCCTCCATGTGCCCCGGCTCTGTCCCGACCAGCCCTGCCGGGCGGAGGAACTGCCTGAACCGCACTCGGCTTCACGACGTTGCGGTTGCTGCGGGCTGCGGCCCTCATGCCCGTTGCCTTTCTCGGTGTCCATTTCCGACGCTGTTTTCAATGTACTGCGGACGTTCAGCGTCAGAGAATCGGCGCCTAACCTTCGCCGTTCCACCCCCCCAAGGCACGCCGCCATGAGCCAACCGCACGAGGTCACGCTGCTGCTGAACCGGCTCGCGCAGGGCGACCGCTCGGCCATCGAACGGCTTATGCCGATCGTCTACGGCGAACTTCGTGCCTTGGCCGGGGCCATGTTTCGCGACGAACGCGACAACCACACGCTGCAACCCACCGCCATTGTTCACGAGGCCTTTCTGCGGCTCTCGACCGGGGCCGGGGCCACCGGCCAGACCCGCACCCAGTTCATGGCCGTTGCTGCGAAGGTCATGCGGCAACTCCTGATCGACCACGCCCGGTCGCAACGCTCCCTCAAGCGGGGCGGGGGCGAGAACGCCCGGTCGCTGATGGCGCTCGAGGACACCCCTTCCCCCGACCGCTCGCAAGAGGCGGACGTGCTCGACCTCGACGAGGCCATCATTGCCTTGACACTCGAGTACCCCCGCGCGGCCGAGGTTGTGGAACTCCGCTACTTCGGCGGGCTCACCAAGGAAGAGGCGGCCTCGTGGTTGGGCGTCTCCGCGGCGACGGTCGACCGCGATTGGGCGCTGGCCCGAGGCTGGCTGGCGCGGCGGTTGGGCCACGACGGATCGACGCCGTGAGCGTGGCGCACTCCAAGGCATTGCACCAACGCGTTGCGCAAGTGCTGGACGAAGCGGGCGACCTCACCGGTGCCGAACTCGTTCGGCATATCGAACGGACTTACTCCCACGACGCCGAATTGATCGCCGAGGTGCGGGCTCTTTTCGACCCTCGCGCCCACAACGGCGTGCCAATCCTCGACGCCGGCGGCGGCGGCGCGGCCCACGAGTTGGCCCGGCGGCTGCACGAGCGCCTCCTGACCTCCGAGCTCTTCACGACCGGCGGCACGCCCGCCTCGGCCGGCACCCCGGCCCAAGTGCTCTCCATGCCGGCGCGGGTGGGGTCGTATGTCATCGTGCGCGTGATCGGGCAGGGAGGCATGGGCGTGGTGTACGAAGCCATGCAGGCCAGCCCCAACCGGCGCGTGGCGCTCAAGATGCTCTCGACCAGCGCCCCGACACGCAGCGCTCTCGCACGCTTCCGACAGGAAGCCGAGGTCCTGGGCCGCCTCAAGCACCCGGGCATTGCGCAAGTGGTCGAGGCGGCGACCGACGTCGCGACGGGCGTCGGGTACTTCGCCATGGAGTTTGTGAACGGCGCCTCGCTCACCACCTACGCCCGCATCACCAAACTCGACACCGGAGCGCGGGTCGAACTCCTCGCCCGCGTCTGCGACGCCGTCCAGCACGCCCACCAGGCCGGTGTCATCCACCGCGATCTCAAGCCTTCCAACATCCTCGTCGAAACCCTGCCCGAAGGGGGCTGTCAGCCCAAGGTGCTGGACTTTGGCGTCGCCAAACTCAGCCGCGAACAGGACGTTTCGGCCACGCTGAACCTCGACGCCGGACGCGTCATCGGAACGCTCGGGTACATGCCCCCCGAGGCCCTGGACTTTTCCGGCGACACGCCCCCCGCGGATACGCGCGGGGACGTCTACTCGCTGGGCGTCCTGCTTTACGAACTCTTGACCGGGACCGTCCCGATCGATGTCAAGGGCGCGAGCCTCACCGAGGCGGCCCGCCGGGTGCGGGAAAAAGAGCCTTCCCGCATCCAGTCGCTGCCCGCCGGCCCCGGCCTCGAGTTCCGGTCTGACCTCGACCTGATCGCCCGCAAAGCCCTCGAAAAGGACCCCGCACACCGCTACGCCTCCGCCGCCGAATTGGCCGCAGACTTGCGCCGCTGCCTCCGCCACGAGCCCGTGCTGGCCCGCCCGCACAGCACGCTCTACGCGCTCCAAAAATTCGTCCGGCGTCGCCGGGGCGTCGCCGGGCTCGTGGCCGTGGCGGGCGTGCTCCTTGCTTCGGCGGGGCTGGTCACAACCGTCCAGTATGTGCGGGCCGAGCGGGCCTTGCTCGCGGAATCCAAACAGCGTTCACTCGCCGAGCGGGGCCGGGCGGCCGCCGAGTTGGGGCAATACCGCGTCTCGCTCGCCGCGGCGGACGGTGCCATGCGCTCCGGCGACGCCGTCCGGGCCCGCCGGGCCCTCTCCCATGCATCAGAGACGCTCCGCGGCTGGGAATGGCGCTATCTCTGGGGGGCCGCAAATCCGGGGCGTGTGGTTCCACTCGGAGAGCCCGTCAAGAACGCGGTCGTGATCCCGGGCTCGGCGCTTGTCGTCTCGGAGGCGCAAGGCCCGACCTCCCGGTGCCTGCTCTGGAACCTCGACGAGGAGCGAGCCGTCGGGGAGTTCGAACTCAGCCATCCCGTGCCCGCGACGGACGGACGCGTCGTCCTCGGGATCGCGCCCAGCGGAACCTTCGTGGGCGTCGACCCCCACGGCGTCGTGACCCGGTGGTCCTGCCCGCCATCGGCGAACTCGCGCTGGGTCCGCGCCTTTCCCATGGCGATTCCGACCTCTGGGGGTGCCGCCGAGCCGCACGCCGCGCTCATGGGTGGGAACGAGATCGCGCTGGTCCGAACCTCCACCGGGTCGTTATTGTGGCGCCTCCCGACCCCTCGCCCCGCCTCCGGGATGGAACTCGTCCTCAGCGCTGACGCTCAACTCCCCGTCATCATCAAGGTCTACCTCCCCCGCGACCGGGCCGACCCCGAAACGCTCTTGCTCGACGCCCGCAGCGGTCAAACCGTCAGCATCCTTCCAAAGCCGATCCGCTTCAGCGTCCCCAAGCTTGAGCTGGGCCCGCACGCCTGGGGCCTCCTGCTCCGCGACGACCAACCGCTCGCGGCCTACCGGGCTCCGCGCGACACCATCTGGACAATCGGGACGCTCTCGGGCGATGGGACGACGCTCGCGGTGGGCGACACCTTGGGGAGCGTTCATGTCTTCCCGATCGACCGCGCCGCTCCCGATGGGGTGGGCGTCCCCCGCATCCTTCTGGCGGGCGACGGTGCCATTCGCTCCGCCTCGTTTTCCACCGGGAGCGACCGGCTCGTCGTGACGGATTTCACAGGGCGGGTGAGCGTCCTGCCCGTTCGGCCCCCGCGCACCCCGTGGATGGTCTCCGCGAACGACGTCACGTTCCGCGGGCCCCTTTCGCCAGACGGCACTCGCGTGCTCACCATGTCCTGGGGGAGTGTCGAGTGTTTCGACACCGTCGTGGGGTTGCCATTATGGCGCAAGAACACCGGCCCGACCCATCCCGTGGCGGTGGTGTGGACCCCGGATTCGCAGCGCGTGGTGTGGTTGGGCGGGGCGGGCGTGGGCAACGAACTCTTTGTGCTCGATGCCCGCGGCGGAACCCAGTTGGCCGCCCTCAGCGAGTCACCGGTGACGCCCGATCCGGATCGCCCACCCCTCCCCGCGCCGTGGCTCAACACGATCGGCGCTGCGGCCTTCCATCCTTCGGGGGACCGCCTCCTCATGGCCGGGACGGACGGCACCATTCGGGTGCTCGATTCCGGAACGTGGGAACTGCTGGGCTCACCATCGGTGCCGGCAGTCCAGCACGACCCCGCGGTGACGGTGCGGGGGTTCGAGTTCTGTGCCGATGGCAGTCGGCTGCTGCACGCCAGCGGGCCGATTTCCGCGCTGTCGGTGCGCGGGTCGGCGCCGTTGCCGATCGTGATCCGTGACGGCGTCACGCTGGAAGCGTTGCGCACGATCGAGCCCGGCGCCACCGTGTGCAGCGCCACGTGGTTCCCGGACGGGCGACACATCGCCGTGGGGCATCCGGGGGGCATCGTCTCGGCGTGGGACGCGCACACCGGCGGAGCGCTCTGGAAGGCCGACCTGGGAACGACCGACGACGTCCGCTCGATCCGCGTCTCCGCGGACGGCACCCGCGTCTTTGCCAGTGGCCTGGCCCCGACCGTGCATGTCATCGATGGAGGCCCACCGCTATCCCCCGAGCTCGGCGGCGCTGTCCTGGCGAACCTCGCCCTCCCGGTGAGCGATGTCGATGTCCTGGGCCGCATGGATGGGGACGCGCTGCTGGTCGCGGGTGGGAAGTCCGTCATCGTCAGGCTCGAGGCGGTGCCTCCGGACCAACCCGCAGGACACGGGTGGACTCCCGACGCGGTCCGGGCCTGGCCGAGCGATATCCCGCGCCCCATCCACCTCAGCGAGGCAAGGTGGCTCACCGAATGTGCCGACGGCCTTGCCCACCGTCTTCTGGCGACGATCGGCACCACCGAAGGCCGGGTCCGGAGCGCCCTGGCGGCCACGGATCAGCCCGACCAAGTGCGTCGACTCGCCGCCCATTGGCTGCGAACGCTGGGGCCACAAGTCAACTGGACCAACAGCAGCGCGGTCGGGCTGATACGGACGGTTCCCGACGACATCGAAAAGATGTCCGCCGCGGCCGCCTCCCTCGCGGAGATCGTGGCGATCAAGCCCCACAGCGCGAGCCTTCAGACCAACTTGGCGTCGGCCCTCTTCTTCGCGGGCCGGGCGAGCGAAGCGGTGCCGCACGCGCTCGAGGCCGGGCGGCTATTCGAACGGAGACATAGCCCGGCCGACCCGCAGCGCGACGTGCTGTTCGCGCGCATGATGCTGGGCGCGGGAGAAATGGACGAAGCCCGCCGGCTGTTGGACAAAGCCGAATCCCTGATGACAGCGGCCTCGGGCCACGACGTCCTCGCGGATGAAATCGAAGCCCTTCGGGCGGGTATGCCGGTCCGACCGGAATAATTCCGAGGGCCGAATACTCAATCGGTTCGTTTGAACCGCCCCTCACCCTTTCTTGAACGTCGCGGCGGTCTTGCGGAGCGCCCGCTCGACCGTGGCCAGGTGTTCCTCGGTCAGATCGTGGTGCATGGGGAGGGAAAAAACCTTGGTCGCGAGGTCGTCCGCGACCGGGCAGTCGTTCCGGTTCCACTTCGAGAGCGCGGGCTGGTTCGGAAGGCTGCGCGGGTAGTGCGTCGCCGTGGGAACGCCCTCCGCCATCAGGGCTTTGCAGAACTCGTCGCGCGAACAGGTGAGGCGTGAAAGGTTCAGTTGCGCGGTGTACAGATGGAAGGCCGACGTCGCGCCCGGCGTGGTGACCGGGGCCTTCAGCCCGTCGATTTTCGAGATCATCGCGTCGTACCGTGCGGCCACCCGCTGCCGGGCCGCCGTCTGGTCCGGCAGCCGGTCCAGCCTCGAAAGCCCGATCGCTCCGGTGATGTCGTTCATGCGGTAGTTGTACCCGACCGACTCGTGGAGGTATTTGTCGGTTTCGCCGTGGCTCCGCAGCAGTTTCACCTTCCGTGCCAGAGCGTCGTCGTTCACGGTGACGAACCCGCCCTCGCCGGTCGCGAGGTTCTTGGTCGCGTACAGCGAATACGTCACCGCATCGCCAAACTCGCCCAGCCCGCGCCCGTTCCACGTCGCGAGGTGGGCCTGCGCGGCGTCGTACACCACTTTCAGATCGTGCGTGCCCGCCAACGCCTGCACGCCGTCGATATCCACCGGGCATCCGTAGAGATGGGTGACGGCGATTCCCTTGGTGCGGGGCGTCACCTTGGCGGCCGCATCCTTGACATCCAGTTGATAGGTGTCGGGTAACGCATCGACAAACACGGGGACGCAGCCCCGGGCGACCAGCATGCTCGCGGTCGCGATGTACGACCACGCCGGAACCAGAATCTCGTCGCCCGCTGCGAACAGGGGTTCGTACGCCAGTTGCAGCGCGCAGGTGCCGTTGGCGCAGGTCATCGTGTGCTTGGCGCCCGTCATGGATCCCCATCGCTTCTCAAACTCGTCGCACTTTTTCGAGGCCCGCAACATCCCGCTCCGGAGAACCCCGACGGCCGCCTCGATATCGGCCTCCGCCAGGGCCGTGGACATGAACGGAACCGGCTTGATGGACCCCGACGCCGGCACCGACCCCGACTCGCTGCCCGAAGTCCCCGGAACGACCGACATCGCCAGAACGGGCGGATTGGTTTTAGATGGAATCTGAACGGTGGACAACGAAAAACTCCTTGAAACACGCCCCAATTTCGCGGGGCTACAAGGATAGTCGCGGCATCGCCCGCACGCTCCCGGTCAGTCCGCCGGGACGCACCGGCCCACGGCCCACTCACGCAGCCACGAGATCTTGTCGGCCATGGTCACGCTTAACGGGGGCGAGTTCCGCAATTGCTCGACGATCAACTCCGTCGAGACCGACTTCTTGAAGAACGAGGCGTCGATGCACGCGTTGATGACCGCCTGCTCGATCTCGGCCCCGCTGAACCCGTCGCTCGCCGCGGCCAACGCTTCCAGATCAATCCCCTCGGCTGCCGGGCATCGTTTCCGCAGATGGATCGAGAAAATCTGCCGCCGCACCGCGTGCAACGGCAAGTTTACAAAGAAAATCTCGTCGAACCGGCCTTTCCGCAAGAGCTCCGGCGGCAGCGCCTCGATGTCGTTGGCCGTCGCCACCAGAAACACCTGCGCGGTGTGTTCCTGCATCCACGTCAGCAACGTCCCGAACATGCGCCGCCCCACGCCCCCGTCGGTGCCGCCCTCGCCCGAGGACGAGGCGAACCCCTTCTCGATCTCGTCGATCCACAGCACCACCGGCGACATCGCATCGGCCTGCGCCAAGGCGTCCCGCAGGTTGCGTTCCGTCTCGCCGATGTACTTGTTGAATAGCGACCCGGGGTCCAGCCGCATCAACGGCCGCTTCCACGCCGTCGCGATCGCCTTCGCCGCCAAGCTCTTCCCCGCTCCCTGCACCCCCAGCAGCAGCAACCCGCGGGGCGGCTGAATCTCACTGTGCCCGAAGAGGCTCTCGCGCTTCCGCAGCCACTGCTTGAGCGCAACCAGCCCCCCGATATCGTCCAGGCTCGCCGGGGCGTCCACAAACTCCAGGACGCCCGCATCCGCCAGCAACCCGCGCTTGGTGGCCTGAACCACCGCGAGGTCTCGTTCGGTCAGCGCCCCATCATCCATGACGCACGCCGTGATGGTCTGCCGCACCTGCCGACGCGTGAGCCCGCGAAGATTCTGCACCAGTTGATGCAAGAACTGCGTGGTCACCTTTCCGTCCACGTTCCGCGTCTGTTTCGCCACCGCGATCGACTCGCGGATCAGCCGCGTGATCTCCTCATCGTTCGGGGCGGCGATCTCGTGCCGGATGCTCGAACCCCCGATGATCGGCGGGATCCGATCGTGATGGTCGATCATCACAATCGCCGAGGCCCCCAGCCGCCCCGCGTGAAAGTGCTCGAGCAAATCGCGGAACGAACGCAGGTTCACCGTGTCCGTCAGTTGGTCCGCCACGTCCAGCGTCACCACCAGGCTCGGCCGCGGCAGGTTCCGGGCCATCCACTCGAACGAGGCCGCCGGGCTCGTCCCGTCGTCCAGCCGCGTGGCCCGCTCCGCGAACATCCCGCCCCGCACACCCTCCGTCACCGACCACACGTACGGGTCCAGGTTCATGGTCATGGCCGCCGCGACCGCGATTTCGATGCACTCCGACTCCTCCGTCCCGATAATGCGGACGCAGCGGTGACGGGCCCTCAGAAGTTTGCAGATGCTCTCGGCTTTCATGCGTCTACACGATACCAGAGGGCCAGGCGCGGCGGCAACGCGGGCCAAGTGCGCGGTTTCACCATTTGCCACTTGCCATTGGCCGCTGTCCCCGCCACCCTCTTCCATGCCCCTTCCCGACGGCTCCCCAACCCCCGGCGGCAACGCCGCCCTCAACGCCCCGTGGCGACTCGAGTACCTCGAAAAACTCGATTCCAAAGAACGCCGTTCGGGCCCGCCCGAGCCCGGCGGCGGTTCCTTCCTGCTCGATTACTGGAACTCTCCCGAGCACGACGGGCCCAACCACGTGATCGAGCGAACGGCCCACGGCCTCATCCTGCTCAACGCCTTTCCCTACGCCAACGGCCACCTCCTCGTGGCCTTGGGGGACGCCCGCCCCACGCTGCTGGATTACGACCCCCCCCAGCGGGCCGAACTCTGGAAACTCGTCGAACGCGCCACCGACCTCCTGCAGCGCACGCTCCAGCCGCAGGGCATCAATACCGGGATCAACCAAGGCCGGGCGGCGGGGGCGGGCGTCCCGCAACACCTGCACGTCCACCTCGTGCCGCGCTGGGGCGGGGACGTTAACTTCATGGCCGCCGTCGGCGCGGTCCGTGTCATCCCGAGTTCACTCGACGCCATGGCGGCCCGGTTTCGAGCGACCGTTCCGGAGACCGACTCCACCAGGGCGGCCGGTCGAACCGCCCCGGGCGGTGCAGAGTGAACCCGTTGTCAACCGTCGCGCCAAATCAACCGGAAGCGTGTACCGCCTGGCACGCCTGGATTGGTTGGCCGGGGCCGCGATCAGTCAAAGAGCGTTTGCTCGCCCGGTCGCCGGAACGCCGCGGTGTTGAGGCCTGTCCGGTGCTGATTGAATCGGTGCCGCTTCGCGAAGGTCGTGAAGGTTGATCGGATCTGGGCTGCGTACGGGCCGGTCCCCTTCATGCGGGTGAACGCCGTCGCGTCATACAACTCGCCGCCCCGCGTCGAACGCAGCAGCGATAGAGCCTTCTCCGCGCGATCCGGGAAGTGCCGCCGCAGCCAATCTTCGTAGAGGGCCTTGATCTGATAGGGCAATCTCAGCAGCACATACCCCGCCGATCGCGCCCCGGCCTCGGCCGCGGCGGCCAAGATCGCCGGAATCTCGTGGTCGTTGATGGCCGGGATGATCGGGGCGGTCATCACGGTGGTGGGCACGCCCACCGCCGAGAGTTCGCGGAGTGCCCGTAGCCGTTCCTTCGGGACGCTGGCCCGCGGCTCCATCACCCGTGCGAGCCCGGCGTCCAGCGTCGTGATGCTGAGCGCCACCGCCACCAGCCGGTGTTCGTGGAGGCGCGAGATCAGGTCGATGTCGCGCAGCACCAGTGCGTTCTTCGTGATGATCGACACGCTCTGGCGAAACTCAAGGCAAACCTCAAGGCACCGTCGCGTGATGCGCAGCTCGCGTTCCAGCGGCTGGTAGCAGTCCGTCACGCCTGACATCACGATCGATTCACCCCTCCACTTTTTCGCCGACAGTTCCTTCCGCAGCAGTGTCGGGGCCTCGTGCTTGGCGATGATCGTGGTCTCGAAGTCAAGCCCGCTCGAAAGCCCGAGATATTCGTGCCCGGGCCGCGCATAGCAGTAGATGCAGCCGTGCTCGCACCCGCGGTAGGGGTTCACCGTCCACTTGAACGACAGATCCGGTGAGTCCACCGCGTTGATGATCGAGCGGGTCGAATCATCCAAGGTTTTCGTGCGTACTTGCACGCCCCCCGGCGATTCGGCGGCCCGCTCGTCAAGGGTCTCGCCCAGTACGTGCAGCCGGACATCCTCAAACCGGTTCCCCGGATTCAGCCCCGCCCCGCGTCCGCGCACCGTGCCGGTTGGCAACGCATCGCGAAACTCCCGGCCCGCGTGGAGGGGATCTTGATTCATTACCAATCATATACCAAACAAACCTCTCCCCGCCTACGCTTGTGTCATGAGAATCGCGACTTCACTCGGGGCGTCTGCACTCCTCTTCGCCGCCACCTCCGCACTCGCCCAGTCGGATCCGGCCGCCCCGGCCGCCCCCGCAACTGTCCCGGCTCAACCCGCCATCACGGCCCAACCTGCCGCGCCGCTCACCCCAGCGCCCCCCGCCCCCGCCAGCACCCCGGACTGGACCACGCGTCTCTCCGAGATTTTCGCCACGACCGAACCGCAAATCGTCGCCTCCGGACTGGAGTTCGCGGAGGGTCCGCTGTGGTGGAATAACCGCCTGCTGGTGTGTGACTTAGGCGACGACACGATGTACACGGTGGTTCCCCAAGACGGTGCCGAGGCCGAACTGGTGGAGTTCCGAAAGCCGTCGGATCGGGCCGCTGGGGCGGCCTTGGATATCGACGGCAACCTCATCGCCGCGCACTTCGCCGGCCACCTCACCCGAACCGCCACCGATGGAACCGTGCAGATCATTGCCGACCGGCGGGGCGACGCCAAGTTCGGCAAGTGCAACGACCTTGTCTGTCACCCCAGCGGCGTGATTTTCTTCACCGACTTTGGCGGCAAGAACTCCAAAGGCGTCTTCGCGCTCGCCAAAGACGGCGTGGTTTCCCAAGTCGCCGACGACTATTACGCCGCCAACGGCGTGGCGCTCTCGCCGGATCACCGCAGGCTCTACGCCGCCGATTATGGCAACTGGAACATCAAGGGCTACGACGTCGACGCCGACGGTAACGCGACCAACGGCCGCGACATCATCTCGCTGAAGGGTGAAACCGGCAAGGGACGCGTCGATGGCCTGAAGGTGGCCCCGAGCGGGCACATCCTTTCGACCGGCCCGGGCGGCATCTGGGTGATCACCCCCGAAGGCGAGAAGCACTCGCGGCTCGCCATCGCCGACGGAGCCTCGAACCTGGCCTTCGGCGGTCCCGACGGCAAGACGGTCTTTATCACCAGCGGCAAGACGGTGCTGAGCGTGAAACTGAAGTAGGCGGATGTCCTGAGCAGCCCGCCGCTACGAGCCGTCGGCGGGAACGTCCGCCGCCCCGGCGCGTCTGACGGAGTGTGATCGCAACGGAATCAACGGGAAATCGGGTCAACGTTTGAAGGCCATTATGAACATCATGAAGTTTCAACAGTCCCTCGTCTTTGCGCTCGCGGTTCCATCCTTTTTCGCGGGCTGCTCCGCGCCGCCCCGCGGCGAGCCGACAGGCCGGGCCGATGTCTACGACACCACCCCCGCGGAAAAATACGACCGCCAGATACTGCCCTCGGCCCTCGCCGAGAACTCCGACCAAGTTGCGGAGCAACTCGCCGCCGACCTCTCCGGCCTGCCCGAACTCCAGCAGTTCCGGGTGACCGTGGTCTTCGGCGACCTCGCCAACAAGACGGGGATCGTCCCGACGTCGGATTTCGAGGCGTTCCGCCAGCGCACTCGGCAGAAACTGATGCAGAGCCCGATGGTCAACAACAACATCCGCTTCATCGAGAACCGGGCCCGCTTCGAAAGCCTTCAGAGCAAAGAAAACATCGGCACCGGCGGCACCGATTCCGACCTCGCCAAGGCCGTCCGTAATCCCGAACACACCTACTTCCTCAACGGCAGCATGTACCGGGTTTCGCGCGGCGCCAATGAGTCGGTCAACCTCTACGAGCTCGCCTGGGAACTCATGCGGGCCAGCGATGGCTCATTGGTGTGGTCGAGCGCGCCCTACGAGGTCAAGCAGATTCGATAGTGCTTCGCCAGGGTTTGCTCCCGCTCGCGGGTCGTTCCGGGTCTCTCACGTGCCCTGTTGTTGCCTGTGCCGTTTCCACGCCTTCACCCATCATGCGCCCCGCGTTCCTCATCCTCCTGGTCTTGCTCGCCGCGTTCACTCTGGCGGCGTGCTCGTCCGCGTTCGCCGGCACGGCCCGCTCGTCCCGCCTCACCGTCGACGACCTCGAATTCACCTCCGCCGAGCTCGAGGGCAAACTCCGTGGCAGCGCGTTTCTTTCCGGCCGTTCCTCGGCCTCGCCGCCCATGGTCGTCACCGTCAGCAAAGTCGAGAATCTGACCTCCGACATCATCCCCGAGGCCGAGCAGTGGTGGCTGATCCATCGACTCCGAAACGCCCAACCGGTGCGGGCTCTCTCCCAGTCCCGCAACCTGACGTTCGTGATCCCCGTCGAGCGTCTCAAGGCCGGACGGGCCGCCGGCGTCTTCGATGATTCCACCGCCGCAGCCCGATCCCCCACCCACGAGATGACGGCGACGTTCCGCTCCGCCACCCGCGCCGCCGGGCGTCACCGCACCGATGTGTACCTCTGCGACCTCCGTATCACCAGCCTCTCCGATGGAGCCCTGGAGTTTTCCGACGCCGTCGAGTTCAAGCGGGCGGCGTTCGGCAAGGCGTATGACTGAGACGCCCGCCCATCCGCCATTGGTGAATCGCCGACCGTCCCCGCTCGCACGTCTCGTCCTCGCGTCCATCGCTGCGGTCGTGGGCTGTACCGGGGCCTTGGGGTTCGGCGGATGCAGTTCCCAATCGCTCGATGACGGCATGTTGCCGGCGGTCAACGCCGGTCGTTATGGCGGCGTCGGGGCAGCCCTCTCCACTCGTCTCACCGAAGACCGCTCCAGCCGCGATTACGTCCTGGACCGGGCCCGTCTGCTCGCCATCACCCTCGCGGAAGGCTCACCCGACGCCGCCGAAGAAGTCGCCAACGAGTACTTCTCGATGCTGCGCACACAGGGGCTGAATGACAACCGCACCATCCGTTCCGTGATCTTTTCCGACGGCGTCCGCATCTGGAAGGGAGAGCCCTTTGAGCAAGCGCTCGGGTACACTCAGATCGCGATCCAAAAGGCCATGCGGGGCGAGTGGGACAACGCCCGGGCCGCGGCTCAGTCTTCCCTCTTCTTGCTGAAAGATTTCACCGAGAACGAACTCTCCGGCGGGCGCCGCCCCGGCGGAAGCGTCACCGCGGCCCGCGTGGCCCGCCGAGCCGCTGAACTCGACCAAGCCCGGGGAGAGGGCTCGGGCGACGACTTTATCGATAACGGGTATGTGCCTGTCAAGACCGACTTCGCGTTGGGGTACCTCATCAGCGGCGTTGCGAGCCTGGGCTTGGGAAGAGCCGAGGAAGCGGCGGACAACTTCCGCGAAGCTGCCCGGATCGAGCCGTCGCTCGCAGGGTTGGCCGAGGAGCTCAACGCGGGCGGGTTCAACACCATCCTGGTAGTCGACTTTGGCCGAGGCCCCACGAAGGTGAACACCGGCCTGGACGGCGCGTTCACGGCGTTTCAGCCCAACTCCCGGGCCACGGCCGACGCCCTGTCGGTGCAGGTGGTCTCCGACGCCGCTTCGGAGCCCGCCGAGCGTTTCCCCGCCGCCATGGACCTGAATCGCATGGCGGCCACGCTCAAGTGGAACAACCTTGAGGACGTCCGCCGCGCCAAGAGCCTTCTCGGCAACGCCCTTCTGGTGGGCGGGGCAGCCGTGGCCGTGGGCAGCGAAGACGACGAGGCCCGATGGGTGGGCGCCGGAGTCGCCCTCGCCGGCTTGTTGATGAAGGCAACCGCGACCGCCGACACCCGCCACAACGAGTTCCTGCCGCAGCGCACGTTCGTCGTGCCCGTCACCATCCAAGACCGGGCCAGCAGCATCGCGATCCAGCTCGATCGCGAGCCGACGTCCCGCATCGTCCTGCCCGCTATCGATCCGCCCGCCGACGGTACCCTGCAACTGCGGTATGTCCGCATCCCGCCGATCGGCGGCCAATCGTGGCGCGACGGCAGGATCATGTACGCCAACGACCGATTCGAGGGTGTTGTCGCGGGCGACGGGCTGCCCTACCTCTTGGGTGGCACCTGCGTTCGGACTCCGTCTTTCGAAACCCTCCAGCGCTACCAGTCCGCGGGCAACCTGCGGGACTACACCGTCAACGACCTCGAGAATCTCTACCGCGAAGAAGGAATCACCCTGTCCGTTGAAGATCAACGGGGCGGCTTCCGTAAGCACATCTTGGAGGGCGGCGATTCGCTCGTGTGCCCCTTGAGCGGCACCACCGGCTATTCCCGTCTCATGTGCCAGTCCCATCCGCCGTATCAACCCAAGACCCGCTCTGTCGCCGAAGCCGCAGCCCGCGTTCGCTCAAACCGTGGGAGTCCCGAACCGCTTCCATAGCATTTCCTCAGGAGTCACTCATGCACACCGCACCTCGTCGTCTCGCTTCATTCGCCCTCGCCTCAATTCTCATCGGCCATCTGTCTGGCTGTCACGGCGCTTCCGACCCCAAGGCCCCCATCGGCGCTGTGCCCGATCAGGTCGCCCGCAGCCAGTGGCCGCAGGTCGAGGTCGAGCCCGCGTTGGCCGGGTGGATCGCGGTCGAGCGGCCGATCGTCGAGCAAGGCCCCGTGCTGAAAGTCAGCACCCCCGTCCGCCTCCTCTCCAACGGCGGTGAGTACTCGCGGGTGCAATACCGCTACGTCTTCTACGCCGCCAACGGCGCACCGCTGCGCGACCAGACCGGTTGGAAGTACTTCCGCCTGGAACCCCGCCGACCCACTTTCTTTGTCGGCAACAGCACCGACGCCGCGAGCGACTGGCGGCTGGAGATCCAATCGAACCGCTAGGCTTGATGGTCGTTCAGGCGTAGCAGAACTCACCGCGCCGGGGGTCCGCCCGCCCTCACTCCGGCGTCTTGAGGCTCTCGTCCACCACCCGCAACTCCCCGTCCTCCATCTCCTTGACGACCCCCAGCTCTTTCAGCGCGGCCAGCGCGGCGTCCTGCTCCGCCTTTTTCTTGCTGTTGCCCCAACAAGGCTCGAAGCGCCGGCCGTTGATCTCGACGCAGATCCGGAACGACTTGGCGTGGTCCGGCCCCTGCTCATCCAAAATCCGGTATTGCGGCGTCTGCCCGCTGGTCTGCTGCGCGTGCTGCTGTAGCACGCTCTTGAAATTCTCCTGGTGTCCGCTGTTGGCGGCCCGCTCGATCACGTCCGTCATCAGCGGTCGCAGGAACGCCGCAGCGGCCTCGAAGCCCCCATCAAGATAGATCGCGCCGATCACCGATTCGATCGCGGCGGCCCCAAGGCTCGACGGCAGGGGGGCGTTGGTCTGCATGCCCCTTCCCAGAATCAGCAACCGCTCCAACCCCAACCGGCTCGAAACCTCCGCGCAGGTCTGACGCGAAACCGCCAGACTCTTCACCTTGGTCATTTCCCCTTCCAGATACTGCGGGTAGCGGCGGAAGATCATCTCGCACACGACAATCCCTAGGACCGCATCGCCCAAAAACTCCAGACGCTCGTTGCTGTCCAGGCGCGACCCCGCAGTGCTGGCGTGTGTCAAGGCACGCGCGAGCAATTCCGGCTTCAGGAACCGGTAGCCCAACGCGTTCTCCGCCTTTCGCCGCAGAATCTCGTCCATGCGCTCCCGAATGTCTGCCGGGCGAACCCCGGGCGTCTCCCGCTCATTCCGGCGATAGGCCGCCCGGAGCCCTTAAAAAGCCCATAGAGAGGCTTCCAGAGGCCTTATCGGCGCGCCGAGTCTTCAATCTTCCTTGAACCTTCAGACCCCGTCACATGAATTGGGCTCTCGGTTCGTCGAGCGGGCCCGCTGCCCCCCCCACAGCGATCGGCCCCAAGCCGCCTAGGACCGCGCCGCCCAAAGGCTCGCCTTCAACGACCCGACCGCCTAAACTCTCCACCCGGATTTCGCCGGTTCCGTTCGGTCTTCAGTCGGTTCATCGAGGTCGCTATGCATTATCCACACCGCATCAGCCGTATCAAGCGCAAACGCTCCATCGGCTTCCGTGCCCGCATGAAGAGCCGTTCCGGGCGCGCGATGATCAACGCCAAGCGTCGCGCCGGCCGCAGCCTGAACGTCGCCGACAAATAAACCCGGTCTTGGTCAGTGTCCGACGGACGACCTTGCGCGTGACGCCGCGGCAAAGCTCTCCCCGCGTGAAGCCCACACTCCCGGTCCCCGATGAAGTTTCTGCCGCTTCAACGGTCGATGACCGCCGTCCACTCCGCAGCCGCTCAATCCTCATTTTCCAGCGGCTCGCACGATGGCTCGTCGCTCTGCGTGTGCACCCGAACACCATTTCCGTGGCGAGCATCGTCTTCGGATTCGCCGCCGGGGCGGCCTTGGCCCTCACCGACAACGCCGACGGCCGCCCGTGGTTCTTCCGCACCCTGTTGATCGTCGCCGCGGTGTGCATCCAGCTCCGGCTGATCTGCAACATGCTCGACGGAATGGTCGCGGTCGAGGGAAAAACCCGCTCCGCCGTGGGCGAACTTTACAACGAATTCCCCGACCGAATCAGCGACGCCGCGACCATCATCGGGGCCGGTTACGCGGCGGGCGGCTGGGTGGTGGGCGGATTCGTCGCCGCGTTGCTGGCCGTCCTTACCGCCTACGTCCGCGCGCTGGGCAAAGCGGCCGGGGCGGGGAGCGAGTTCTGTGGGCCGATGGCCAAGCCGCACCGCATGGCGCTGCTCACGGTCGTGTGTGTTCTCGCGGCCGTGCTCCCGCCGGCTCTTTCGCCACGCGTCCAGATCAGCGGCACCGACTATGGACTCATGGCCCTCGCGGTGATGCTGATCGGCCTGGGCTCGATCATCACCTGCGTCCGCCGCCTGTCCCGAATCGCAAAGACGCTGCGTGCCGGCCCGTTGCCCGGAGCGACTTCATGAACCTCCGCGAGTTTTATTTCGATCCCGCCAACGCGTTCGCCAGCCCCGTCACGCTCTGGATCTCGCTCGCGGTCGCCACGGCCCTGGTGCTCGCGCCCCTCCTCACGCTCGCCCTCGCCAAAGCCGGGCGGCTGAACCCCGCCACCCGCAAGGACGTCCTCGTCCGCACCGCGACCTGGGCCGTCATCGTGCCCGCCGTCCTGGGTCCGATCTTGCTCGGGCGGGGCCCGATAGTGCTCATGGTGGCCACAGTGTCCCTCCTGTGTTACGGCGAATACGCGCGGGCCATCGGGCTCTTCCGCGAGCGGCTCTTGAGCGGTCTTGTCGTCCTGGCAATACTCGTCCTCGCCTTCGCCAACGCCGATCTCTACTACCGGCTTTTCGTGGCCATGACACCGCTGACGATGGTCGCCTTGGCCACCGGCGCCGTTTTGCGCGACTCACCCGCCGGATACATCCAGCGCGTGGCCCTCGCCCTCATGGGTTTTCTCCTCCTGGGTGCCGGCCTGGGACATCTGGGCCTCTTTACCGCCTTCCCCAACTTCCGCCCGCTTCTGTGCGTGCTGGTCCTGTGCGTCCAAGCCAACGACATCTCCGCGTATTGCTGCGGCAAGGCCTTTGGCCGCCGTCACCTCTTCCCCAACACCAGCCCCAACAAGACGCTCGGCGGCCACCTGGGCGCACTCGCGCTCACCGCGCCGCTCGCGGCGTGGCTGCTCTCGGTGGCGCTCGCCGGCACCCCCGCCGGCAACATCTGGCACTGCATTGCGCTCGGCGTCATCATCTCTACCGGCGGACAACTGGGCGACCTCGTCCTCGGGTCCATCAAACGCGACGTCGGCATCAAGGACATGTCGGCGATGCTGCCCGGCCACGGCGGCATTCTCGATCGTTTCAACAGCATGATGCTCGTCGCCCCCGCGGCGTACCACTACCTCGCCGCCGTCAACGGCTCTCCCGAAACGGCCGCCCACCCGCTTCTGAATCTGCTCCGAAACTGAACGTAGCCCCGTGGACCCCTTCACCTACAAGCCCGCCTCCGACCACTGCCTCACCGAGGCGGAGCGCGTTCAGAGCGTGCAGCGCGAGCCCGGACTGGTCGGGGTGATCGGCCGGCGGCTGGCCTGCGCCACGCTCGACGTTTACTTCGCCCTGTACCACCGTCTCACCATCACCGGGCGCATCAACATTCCGGGCACGCTCCCGTTCGTGATGGTCGCCAATCACGAGAGCCACCTCGATGCCATGATCCTGGCCGCCGCGGTTCCCCGTCCGCTCCGCCACCGCGTCTACCCGGTGGCCGCCGCCGATGTCTTTTTTACCAGCCTCCCCGCCGCGACCCTCACCACGCTTTTTGTGAACGCGCTCCCCATCCACCGCAAGAAGGTACCCGCACGGGCCATGGCCGACCTGCGGCACAAACTCGTGAACGAGCCGTGCGGACTGATCCTCTTCCCCGAGGGCGCCCGCACCCGCGACGGTGCCCTGCTGAAGTTCAAGCCGGGCATCGGGATGCTCGTCGCGCAGACGCCGGTCAAGGTCGTCCCCTGCTGGATCGAAGGGGCGTTCGAGGCCCTCGGCGCCGATACCAAGTTTCCCAAACCGACCCGGTTGTCGCTGAACATCGGCCCGCCGCTCGACTTTGAGCATGTATCGAGCGACCGCGAGGGCTGGGAGCAGATCGCCTCGGAGATTCGGGGCGCGGTCGAACGGCTCGGGCGAGATTGACGCTTCCGGCGGTGCGGATGGACGCGCGTTTGAGAAAAGGCAGTCGAACGGCAGGCCCCGAACGTCGCGGGTACCGCCCCGCGAAATTGACGGGTTGCCGGGTCGAAATACCCCTTCCCTGAAGGCCGAAAATCCGGTACACTGTCCAACCATGGCCCAACGCCGCGGCTTCACCCTGATCGAGCTCCTCGTCGTCATCGCGATTATCGCGCTCCTCATCGGGCTGCTCCTCCCCGCGCTCGCCAAAGGGCGAGAGGCCGCCCGCCAGACGATCTGCCTGAGCAACCAACGTCAGATCGGCATGGCGCTCTCGGCCTACGCCAGCACCTACAAGGAGTGGACGCCCCGCGAAAGCGGAACCAGCGAGAGCATCAGCGGCCCGCAGGTTCCCGCATATCGCGGTGCGAACCGCAACCTCGCGTGGGCCTTCAACCTCCGGCCTTTCATCGACCAGCGGGCTTCATCAAGCACCGCCGATGGCGGTTTGGGCGATCAATACCGCGATGCCCCGTACTACCGCGATCCGTCCCGCAAGAAGGATCCGCACAACATCCATTACGTCAACAACGGGCTGCGATTCACGCGGGCCGGCCAGATCGATCCGAACGTCTCAAAAAGCCCCGCCGTGCTCCACCGCTACCCGCGTCCGTACGACACCATGTTTCTCACCTGCTTTATCGACGACCCGCAGGGCCTGCGCTGGGGCAGTTGGTACGCGCCGGGAAACTCCGAGGTCCAGATTGCCATCTACTACGACATGTGGCGCACCAGCAATGTGAACGGGGTCGGCGGGTCGTCCCCCGAAACCTACCAGCGCATCGCCAAGAACCGCCACGGGCGCGGGGCCAACGCCGTCTTCCTCGACGGCCATGCCGTGCTCCGTTCCGCCGAAGACCTCACCACCGTCGCGAACTGGGACGATGGCGATTACCGCCTGCGCGACCGATAAGCCGACCGGTGAGGTGGGGCGGCACCCGCTTTCCGAACGATCGGCGGATGGGGCGAATGTCAGCGCCGCACCCCCATCCCACCGCCTGCGTCATCGGGCCTGCCGAGTTTCATCCAATCGTCCCAGGCGCTCCCGGGCCTTCGCTGTCCGATCGTGCGCCGGCCCCAGCGTCTTCTCAAGCACTTCAAGACTCTCCGTCAGTTCCAGACGGGCCCGCTCGGTCTGCCCCGCCTCGCGCAAACAATCTCCGTAGTTGTTGCGAAAAATCGCCGAGAGGTAGTGGTCGTCGGGCAGGCGGGTTCGCGTCAGCACAATGAGTTCATCGAACTGTTCGACCGCCGCCGTCACGTTCCCCTGCTTCTGACGGAACATTGCGAGGTTGTTCATCGCAGCCCACGTCTCGGGGTCGTTCCCGCCCGCCGCGCTCCGCCGCAGGTCCACGACCTTCCGATACCACGTCTCCGCTTCGGCGGCCCGCCCCGTGTCCTCCGCGACATACCCCAGCGCGTTCATCAGGATCAGCATCTTCGTGTGCGATTCTCCCAGTGTGTCTTTCCAGACGGCGTAGGCCTCGCGCAGCAGCGGTTCGGCCTTCGCGTGCTCGTCCGCAACGACATACGCCTGGCCCAGGTTCATGGCGGCGGTCATCGTCGACGGATGCTTCGCGCCGAAGACCCTCCGCCGAGCCGCGAGGCCCTCCTCGAAGATGTGCAGCGCCTCACCCAGCCTCCCGGCCCGCTGGTGCGCGGCCCCCAGGCCATTGAACGCGGAGAGCGTGTCCGGATGGTCCGGGCCCAGCACGCGCATGCGGAGCGTGGCCGCCTTGTCGAGCATCGCGACCGCCTCGTCCAATTTCCCGCGATCCTTCAATACGACGCCCAGGTTCGCGTACATCGTCATCACTTCGCGCCGGGTTTCGCCCAGCAGCGGGACGCACGCCGCCAGCGCCGACCGGTACAGGACTTCGGCCTCGGGCATGTTCCCGGACTCGTGCATCACCCGCCCCAGTTCCGACCCCGCGATCAGGTTCTCCGGGTCGTCGGCCCCGTATACCCGGGCGCCCGTCTCGATGACCGATCTCATCAACTCCTCCGCCTCGGGGTACATGCCTCGATCCGTGAGGATTCCGGCGAGGTTGCGCCGGGCCGCCAGCGTGCCGCGCGCCTCGCTGCCACCCAGCCGCTCGTTGAGCGCCAGCACGCTCACATACTGCGCGTGCGCGTCCTCCAACCGGCCGATGCCGCGGAGCGTTCTCCCCAGCGTGTCCCGCAGCGCCGCCTCGGTCCGCGGTTTCGAGCCGAATCGGCGGTCGATATCCACCGCCGCCCGGTCCACGATCTCCGAGATCGTCGGCTCTTCACCCAGCGCGTTCTCGGGATCGATCGCGGCGAACATCCCCGATAGAAACTCGTTGATCTCCGCCGCGGTCTCCGCTTCCTCCCTTGCCCGTGTCGATTCCCGCACCGCCAGCGCCCGCCCCCGCGTCGCCTCCACGGCCTGCCACGCCGTGGCCAGAATGCCCGCAACCAGGATCAACCCCGCGATCCCCATCGCCATCACCAGGCCCCGACGCCGCTTCGCGAACTTGCGGATCTGATAGATCGCCGTCGGCGGTCGCGCCCGGATGGGTTCGTCGCGCAGAAATCGCTCCAAGTCGTCCCGCAAGTCGGCCGCCGATTGATAACGCGCTCCGGGCGCACGCTCTAACGCTTTCGCCACGATCGTGTCAAGGTCGCCTTTCAGTTTCGGGGCCGCCCGCGACAGCCGCGCCGGCTCCTCCTCGTCGATCAGCCGCACGGCTTCCGGCACCGTCTTGTTCGACAAGTCCCGGGGCCACTTCCCCGTCAGAATCTCGAAGAGGATGATCCCCAGCGTGTACACGTCCGAGCGCACGTCAATCAGTTCCACCCGGCCGGAGACCTGCTCGGGACTCATGTATGGCAGCGTGCCCACCAATTGGCCCGCGACCGTCGCCAAGGTAACCGCGCCCCCCGCCCCGCCGCCCGCCGCATCCGCCGTCGCGCGGGCGACACCAAAGTCCAGAATCTTGGGCGAACCCGCCGCGGTCACCAAGATGTTGGCCGGCTTCAGATCGCGATGGATGATGCCGCGTTGGTGGGCATGCGCCACCCCAGTGCACACGTCCATGAACAACCGAATACGGGCTTCGATGGGCTGGTCGGCGGCCCAGTCCGAAAGTGTCCGGCCCTCGACGTACTCCATGGCCAGGAACGGCTCCGCGCCCGACCCGCGATCCACCGTTCCGGCATCAAAGATCTGGGCGATCGCCGGATCGGCGAACTGGGCCAGCACCCGCGACTCAAACTCGAACCGCCGAACCATCGCCGGCGTCACCAGCCCGGCCCGGATCACCTTCAGAGCAACCAGCCTCTTCGGTCGGTCCTGCTCCGCCAGATGAACCACCCCCATGCCCCCTTCACCCAGCACCCGGATCAGCCGGTACCGGCCGAATTGACCCGCTTCCAACGCTGGCGGGCGCTGGTCGGTCCGTTCCTCGGCGCCCGGGCCGGTCGCGGCGCCGGGGGCGAGCGTCGCCGATTCCCGCAGTGCCAGCAGCCGCCGAACCGCACCCGCGAGCTCCGTACCGCTCCCCGCCCGCGCGCCCAAGAACGCGGCCCGGGCCTCGACCGGCATCGCGAGTGCCAATCTGACAAGTTCCGCCGCGTGCTGATGGATGTGCGTGTCCAAGCCGGTGGAGGGTAACCGATCGCGTCACCCATGCCAGCCAAACACGCAGAATCGGTCGGTCGGTTCGAGTTCCGATTCCATCTGGACCGGTCGGAACGAACAATCGGTGCAACGCCCCGTCCGAAATCACTAAACTAACGGCGTGGCACACGACCCTAACCCCACCGCCGCCCCCATCCCCACC
>Ga0163144_10006458_pt1 | contig 25867 bp, 16 predicted proteins | sample OliLak19BULKMAT1_FD_123175 | JGI IMG/M metagenome (GOLD analysis project Ga0163144, IMG submission 123175) | Freshwater microbial mat bacterial communities from Lake Vanda, McMurdo Dry Valleys, Antarctica - Oligotrophic Lake LV.19.BULKMAT1 | ecosystem: Environmental > Aquatic > Freshwater >...
GAGCTCGACGCCCTCGCGGCGCGCGACCCGGCGGACCCGCTCGTCGCCTACCACCGGCTCCTCGTGGACCGCACCGAGGCGACGGCGCGCGCCCGTATCGCCGCGGCGACCGACGACGCGGCGGCGCTCGCGGCCGCGCAGGCGTCGCTCGCCGACGTCGCGGCGCGCGCACGCGCGCTCGCCGACCGACCCGACCTCCCGTGGGCCGGGCCCGCGCTGCTCGCGGCCGAGCTCGACCTCGAGCGCGGCGAGAGCACGGCGGTCCTCGGGCGCCTGAACACGGCCGCGACACGGTTCCCCGACGTCCCTTCGGTGCGCCGCGGCAAGGCCGCCGTGTACCAGGCGATGATGATCGCGGGCGGCGAGCGCACGACGCTGCTGCGCGAGGCGCAGCGCGAGCTCACCGAGGCCCAGCGCGTCGACCGGCGCGACCCGCGCACGGCGCTCGACCTCTCGCAGCTCTACCGCCTCGCGGGCGACCTCGACGCGGCGGCGAAACACGCGGTGTCGGCGGCGTCGGTCGAGCCGGTGCGCGGCCCCGCGAGCCGCGCGCTGGCGGCGATCCTCGTCGAGCAGGGACGCAAGGCCCTCGACGCGAACGCGTGGGACCGGGCGACGGGCCTGGCCGCGGCCGCGTCGAAGGCCGACCCGCGCGCCGCCGCGGCCGACCTCCTCGCCGGCGACGTCGCGAACGCACGGCAGGACCTGAACGCCGCGCTGGCCGCGTACGCGCGCGCCCACGAGAAGTCGCCGGCGGACCCGGGGATCCGCGCGGCGCTCGCCGCCTGCCACCGGCAGCGCGGGGCCGCGTTCTTCCTCGCGCAGCAGATGCGGCCGCGCCCGAAGGCGGCGGCGGACGGCACGCCCCCCGATCCGGCGAAGCTCGCGGCGTACGACGCGTGGTTCGAGAAGAACGTCCGCGGCGCCGCTGGCGAGTACCGCCAGGCGGTCGAGCTCGAGCCCGACGGCCCGTTCGCCGACGACGACCGCGAGAAGCTCGCGCACCTGCGGGGCCTCGACCCGGCGACGTCCGGGGCGAGCCTGGCCGCGGCGCGCGCGCTGTTCGAACAGGGCGAGGCGCTCCGGCGCGACGCGCGGCCCGAAGAGGCGCTCGTGCGCTACCAGGAGGCCGCCGTCGCGTACCCGGAGTTCGTGTTCGCGTGGCTCCGGATCGCGGAGTTGGCGGCGCAACTCGGGCGCGACCACGACCTCGTCGGCATCCAGGCCGTGGACCGGCTCCGCGCCCTCGACCGCGAACGCGCCTACCCCGAGGTCGATCTGTACGCGGCCGAGATCCTCGTCCGCATCGGGCGCGAGGCCGCGGGCGACGCGGCCCGGAAGGACGTCGTCGCCGCGGCCGCAGCTCAGGCCCGTGTCGCGCTCGAGCGATTCGTCGCCGCGCTCGAGGCGGTCCCGAAGCCGACGGAGCGCGAGGCCGCGAGCCTGGCGCGCGCGCAGGTCCTGCGGACGCAGCTCGCGTCGCCCCTGACGCCGTTCCCGGCGCCGACGGGCCCTGCGATCCCGAACACGCTGCCCCCGCCCGACGTCCCGCGGGGGCCGGTCGCCCCCGGGACGCCCCGTGACAGCGCGGCGCCGGGCGGGCCCGGCAGCCCGGACGGCGACCCGACCGCGCCCGCGCCGCCGCGCGATGCGCCGCCGGGGGCGCCGACGGACGGCGTCCGCTGATGGCGACCGCGGGCGACGCGCGCGGGGCCGGACCCGAGCGCGCGTTCCACCGACCGCTCCCGGCGACCGGCCGCGTGCGCCTCTCGGCCGACGAGACCCACCACCTCGTCCGCGCCCGTCGCGTCGCGGTCGGGGACGAGGTCGTGTTGTTCGACGGCGAGGGGGCGACGCGTCGCGGGACGCTCGTCGCGGTCGGCCGGGACGGCGCCGACGTCGAGGTCGTCGGGCCGGCGCCGGATCGCGTCCCGCGCCGCGAGGTCGTCGTCGCGACCGCGTGGCCCGACGGCGCGCGGGCGGACGACCTCGTGGGGACCCTGGCCGAGTTGGGCGTGTACGCCGTGGTGCCCCTCGTGACCGCGCGCGCGAACGAGGACGTCGCGCCGCGCGTCGACCGACGCCGCGCCCGGTACGCGCGGCTCGCGGTCGAGGCGGCGAAGGTGAACGGCCGGGCGCGCCTCCTGGAGGTCCGCGCGCCCGCGACGGTCCCGGAGGCGGTCGCCGCCCGCGGCGGGGCGGCGCTCGTCGTGCTCGACACCGACCCGACGCTCCCGTCGCTCGGGGGGGTGCTCGGCGCGACCCCGCAGGTCGTGTTGCTCGTCGGCCCCGAGGGGGGCTTCACGCCGGCGGAGCTGGCGACGCTCGACGCTGCGGGCGCCCTCCGGGCCAGCCTCGGTGCCTGCGCCCTCCGGACCGAGACGGCGGCGGCGGCCGCGGCGGCGATCGCGTTGGCGGGCGGCGGAGTGGCGAGCGGCTGAGACGCGAGCGGCGGAGAGGCGAGCGGCGGAGAGGCGGGAAGGAGTCGACGACCCCGTTCCCGTCGCGCCGCGCGGGCCCGCAGGGGCCACGCGCCGCGCGGGTTTCCGGAGGGCTTGCCCCCCCCGGAAGCCGAGCGAGGGCGGTTTCTTCCGCAGCGCTGAAGCCACCCGACCCCCGTTTCCCGATGGCGGTTCGGCCCGGCGGTTGCTTATCTGCGGGCGATGGCCCGCCTCCGCCTCTTCGTGAAGACCCCCCAAGGGGAACGCGTCTACGACGTGGACCGCGACGAGGTGGTCGTGGGCCGCGACCCGGGTGCGGACGTGTCGTTCGACGACCGCCGGGCCTCGCGTCGGCACTGCCGGCTCGTCCGCCACGTCGACGGCTGGCACGTCGAAGACCTGCGGTCGAGCAACGGGACGACGCTCAACGGGACCCCGGTCGCCGAGGCGCGCCTCACGGAGGGCGACCGCGTCGGCGTGGGGCAGGCCCTCCTGACGGTGTCGTTCCCGGAGGCCCGCGAGGAGGTCCTGACGGTGGCGCGCCCCGTCGGGTCGCCGGTCCCGCCCTCGCGGACGCCGCGCGACGAACTGACCGACCTGCGCCGCGAGGTGCGCGCGCTCAGCCACCTCGTGGCCGTCAACCGCCGGATCGCGGAGGCCGAGGAGGAGGGCGCGCTCCTCGACGCGATCCTCGATGCCGCCATCGAGTTGCTCGCGGCGTCGCGGGGCTTGCTGCTGCTGTCGGCGGAGGACCATGTGACCGTGAGGCGCGCCCGCAAGCCCGGCGGGCTGCCGCTCGAGGACCCGGCCGCGTCCGTGTCGGTCACCGTCGCGCAGACCGCGATCCGCGACCGCCACAGCATCGTGACGGCGGACGCCGTGACGGACGCGCGGTTCGAGCGCGCGGCGAGCATCGTCGGGCTGAACCTGCGGAGCGTGGTCTGCGTCCCGCTGCTCGCCGGCGACGCCGCGCTGGGCGCCGTGTACCTCGACGACGCCGACCGCGCCGGCGCGTTCGATGCGCGCGACGTGGCCCTCCTCGAGGCGTTCGCCGCCCAGGCGGCGCTCGCGCTGCAGCACTGCCGGCAGCGGAAGGAGGCGGCCGACCGGCGACGCGAGGCCGTGCGCCAGGCGCGCCGCGCCGAGCGCCTCAACGAGCGGCTGCGGAAGGTCCTCAAGAAGCGCACGACGGCGCTGCGGCAGGCGCGCGAGGACCTCGTGACGCAGGCCGACGAGCTGTCGCTGAAGTACCGCTACGACCAGATCGTCGGGCGCAGCGCGGCCATGTGCGACGTGCTCCGGCTCGTTGACCGCGTGACGGACCTGGCGCTGCCGGTGCTCGTGGTGGGGGAGTCGGGGACCGGCAAGGAACTGATCGCCCGGGCCATCCACTTCAACGGTCCGCGGCGGCGCGCGCGGATCGTGGGGGAGAACTGCGGGGCCGTCCCCGAGACGCTGATGGAGAGCGAGTTCTTCGGGTACGTGCGCGGCGCGTTCACGGGCGCGGTCCGCGACCATCCGGGCCTCTTCGAGCAGGCCGACAAAGGGACGCTCTTCCTCGACGAGGTCGGCGAGGCGTCGCCCGACATGCAGAAGAAGCTGCTGCGCGTCCTGGAGGAGGGCGAGGTCCGGCGCGTGGGCGGCAAGGCCTCGATCGCGGTGGACGTGCGGATCGTGTCGGCGACGAACCGGGACCTCGGCGAGATGCTGAAGGACGGCCGGTTCCGGGACGACCTCTACTACCGCCTCGCCGGGGTGGTGATCGCGCTGCCCCCGCTCCGGGACCGGAAGGACGACCTCGAGCCCTTGGTGGCCCACTTCCTCGGCGAGGGCGTCGAGGGAACCGGCGGCGCGCCTTCGGCGGTGGATCCGGCGGCGATGGAGCTCCTTCTCGCCTACGACTGGCCGGGGAACGTGCGAGAACTCCGGAACGAGATCCGGCGGATCGCGGCGCTCCACGGCGGGCAGACGATCCGGCCCGAGCACTTGAGCCCGCGGATCACGGCGTACCACCCGCCCGACCCGGAGCGCGTCGCCGGGCGGGAGTTGCGGACCCTCGTCGAGGACCTCGAGCGCCGGGTCCTGCGCGCGACGCTCCAGCGGCATGGGTGGAACAAGAGCCGCGCGGCGGAGGAACTCGGCCTCTCGCGGCTGGGGCTCCGGAAGAAGCTCGAGCGCTACGCACTCGACGAGGAGCAGCCCAGCGGGCGTGCGGCGAGCACGATCGAGCCCGGCGACGACGGCGAACCGGTTCCCGAGTGACCGCAGACGCCGGTTGGCTTTACATCGTGAAGGCGGCCGACCGGGGTGCCGGACTTTCGCCGCGCGGGCGCGGGGACCGGCTCGCGTCGATTCGCCGCCCTAACCGGCGACGGGGAAACGGGTTGGGACGTCACTTCCGCGCCGGATCGCGTTGGGAATATCCATTGCAAGCAGAGGGGACGAACGAGTAGGTTCCCCGGCCCGCCACGACCCGGCGTTTCACGCTGGGAGTCTCTCGGAGTCCACGCTCCATGCCGCGTCTCATCCTCTCCACGGGCCCGGGGAACGACCCGGGTCGCATCGTGGACCTCGCGACGGACGTCGTCTCGATCGGTCGCGACGCCGGGAACACGATCCCCCTCGAGACCGAGGGCAAGGCGTCCCGCCGCCACTGCCAGGTGGCGCCGGTGGCCGGGGGGGGCTGGGAGATCGTCGACAACCAGTCCACGAACGGCACCCGCGTGAACGGGGCCCCGGTGGACCGGCGGCGGCTCCGTCACGGCGACGTGATCGAGGTGGGGCTCACGCGGATCAAGTTCGAGGACGAGCGGGCGGTGGCGTCGGGCGAGGCGTCGGCCTGTTACCTCGAGTGGACCGCCGGCGACCGGAAGGGCGACCGCGTTCCCCTCACGGCGGCGCGCACCTCGTTCGGGCGGCGCGAGTCGAACACGGTGGTGCTCGCCGACAAGATGGCGTCGTCGCACCATGCCGAGGTCGTGCGGGACCTGAACGGGTACACGATCCGGGACCTCGGATCGACGAACGGCACGCTCGTGAACGGCACGCCGGTCACCGAGACCACGCTCTCCCACGGGAACCGGGTGCGCATCGGCGGGGCGAAGTTCGTCTTCAAGGACCCCGCGATGAAGGACGTCGAGGTCGCCCTGGAGGGCCTCGAGGAGGACGACGGCGGCTGGGGGATGATGTCGGAACTCGACGTCTCCCGCGGCGGCGGCGGGGCGGGCGGCGTGATCGCGGCGGTCCTGCTGATCGGCGGGCTGGCGGCGGGCGCGTTCCTGCTGGGCAACCGCGACACGGGCGTCGACGGGGTGGCGGTGGACACCGCCAACCTCGTCGCCGACGGCGGGTTCGACGCCGAGGAAGGCGTCTCGTGGATCGTCGACGAGGGCGTGCCCGCCACGGCGGAGCGCGCGACCTCCGGCGGCCGTCCCGGCCGCGGCGGCTTCCTCGCCGTCCGACACGACGGCCGCGGCGCGGGCCACGCGATCGCGCGCAGCGTCGAGGACCTCTACCTCGCGCCGGTGGAGGCCTACAAGGTCTCCGGCTGGGCCCAGCGCACGGGCGCGGCGCGGGCGTTCCTCGGCCTCCAGTGGGTGCGCGGCGCGAACCTGAAGTCCGGCGCCACGGCGGTCGCGCAGACCGTGCCCGTCGGCGAGCCGGAGAAGGCCGGGGCGTGGACGGCGTTCGAACTCGTCGTGCGCCGTCCGGCGTGGGCGGTTCTCGGGCGGATCGTCGTGGTCGTCTCGCCGGACACGGCGTTCCGGCTCGACGACCTGCGCGTGGAGTCGGTGGCGGCGCCGGCGCCGGCCGAGCTCACCGGGGCGCGCGGCGTCGAGGCGTCCGTCGCTGCGACGGGCGGGCTCGACGTCAAGCGCACGGCGACGGTGCTCTTCGTCGGTGCGACGCCTTGGGCGAAGCTTGCGGACGGTCGGGTGCTCGGCGGCGCCGACGCCTTCCGCGTCGACGGCGCGCCGACGGCGGCCGACGGCGGCGTCGCCGTCCGCGGGCACCTGGTGGACGACCAGGGCGCCGTCCCCGCGACCGTCACGTGGAAGGCCGCGGCCGACGGGCTCGCGGCCTCGGTGGAGGTGCCGGGCGCCACGGAGGTCGGGCTCGCCGCCGACTTCCCGCGTGCGCACGTCGAGGGCGGCCTCGGGATCCTGGCGCCCACGGGGGCGGTGAAGGTCTCCCCGGAGCCCGGCGCGAAGGTCGACGGCGCGAAGCGCGTGCTGCTCGGCGAGCCGCGGAGCGCGATCGAGCTGAACCGCCCGCCGACGCTCGTCGCGCTCGACATCGCCGGCGACGGCGCGACGCGCGCGGCGACCGCCGACGCCAACGACGCCGGCCTCGTGCGCGTCGTCGTGTCGGCCACGGGGACCTCCGCGGCCTTCCGGGTCGTGACCGACTTCGACCCGGAGCGGCAGCAGGCGGAGGGCGACCTCCAGAAGGCGCTCGCGCTCGCGCAGCGCACGCCGGGCGCCGGGCTCACGGCCCTCGAGGCGGTCGCGCAGCGCTACCCGTTCGACGAGGCGGTCGTGGCGCGCGCCCGTGAGGTGGCGCAGAAACTCGCCGAGCAGGCCGACAAGGACGTGGCCGCCCTCGACGCCGCCGTGGAGCGCTTCACCGTCTTCGGCGACGCCCCGGCCCTGGCCGAGGCGGAGCGCCGGGCCGCGGCCCTCGCGGCCCAGTTCCCGCGTTCGACCGCCGCGACCCCGCGCGAGCAGTACGTGGAGACGAAGGCCGCGGAACTCCGGGCCCTGCACACGCGATTCGACCTCGCGCGCGCCGCGCCCGAGGTGACGCGGCTCGTCCGCCTCGCCGATCTGCTCGAGCAGGAGGCGCCGCCCGCCCCGGGCGAGCCCGACCTCAAGGTGATCGCCCTCGCGTACTACGACACGGTCGTGACGCGGTACGGCGACCTCGAACAGGCCGTCGTGCAGGGCGACGACCAGGGCATCGTCGACAAGATCAAGCAGGCCCGTGCGCGACGCGACGCCCTCCTGGGCGACGTGGCCGTCTCGGCCCGGTTCCCGAAGTAGGAGCGCACCGGACATGGCGAAGACCGGTCTCGGCGTGACGGTGGGGAGCCACAGCCTCCGGGCGGTGGCGATCGTGAAGAAGGGCGCGCAGTGGGCGGTGACCCGCGCGTTCTCGCAACGGCTCGACGAGTCGCTGCGGGACGAGGCGGGCCGACTGCTCGCGAGCAAGGGCCTGCGCGGCATGGCGGCGACGCTCGGGCTCTCGGGGCGCGACGTCATCATCCGCTACAACCAGGTGCCGCCGGTGCCGGACTGGCGCCTGCGCAACCTGATGAAGTTCGAGGTGATGGAGGTCTCGGGGCAGTCGGGCGGCGAGGTGTCGGCCGACTACCGCAAGCTCAACCTCCCCGACCCCGAGGGCACGCGCGGCGAGGACACCGTCCTCGTCTGCCTCGCGCGCAACGCCTACCTGAAGCCCCTCATGGCGTCGCTCGAGGGCGCCGGGCTCAAGGTGACGGGCGGCTGCCCGCGGTCCGTGGGGCTCTTCAGCGCCTTCGCCGTGAACGCGACGTACCGCGAGGACGAGACGTGCCTGCTCGTCCACGTGGGCGCGGCGGGCCTCGACATGGCGCTCCAGCGCGGCGGCGAACTGCTGTTCGCGCGCAACGCCACGCCGGGCGGCCTCGCCTTCACGCAGGCCGTGGCGGCCGCGTTCTCGACGCCCGAGGGCAAGGCCGAGACGCTCAAGGTCACCAAGGGTGACGTCACGCCGCGGGGCCAGGCGCGCTACGCCGACCCGACGGCCGAGAAGGTCGCCAACGCCATGATGGCGACGGCGGGCCAGATCGCGCAGCTGATCCAGTCGACGCTGATGATCGGTCGCGCGCAGACGAAGCTCCCCGACCTGAAGGTGGACCGGGTCCTCCTTGCGGGCGGCGGCGCCTCGCTGAAGGGGCTCGACGCCTACCTCAAGCAGGCGATGGGCGTGCCGGTCGAGCGGTTCAACCCGTTCGAGGCGTGCGACCTCTCGGGCCTGCCCGAGGACGAGCGGCTGGCCCTCGAGGCCGCGCCCCACGAGTTCGCCTCGGCGCTGGGCCTCGCGCAGACGCCGTCGGAGCCCGCGGCGTTCAAGCTCGAGGTCGTCCCGGACGAGGTCCGCAAGAAGCGGGACTTCGCGACGAAGGGCGTGTTCGCCGTCGCCGCGGGCGTCGTCGCGGCGGGCGCCCTCGGCCTCGTCTGGTCGGCGCGCAAGACCGCGGCCGCCGAGGTCGCGCGGCAGGCCGGCGTCTACCGCGCCGACGAGACGCGCAAGGCGACGGGCCCGCACAAGGCGTTCGTCGAGGTGGTCAAGAGCGCGCAGGAGACGCGGGAGAAGCACCGCCGCCTCGCGCAGCTCGCGCTGCCCGGCGTCCTGTTCTCCGACACGCTCGCGCTGCTCGACGACGCGATGAAGGGGCACCCCGATGTGTTCCTCGGCGAGACCAGCCTCGTCGTCGAGGACACGCTCCCGTCGGCGCCCCTGCTTTTCCCGCGGCCCGGCAACGCCGGCGGGTTCCAGGAGCGGCCGTACACGCGGCACGAGCGCGGGGCGGCCGTGAAGGTCGTCGGCTTCGTGAGCGAGAGCCCGGCCCCGGACAAGGTCTTCAACGAGTTCGTCGCGGCCTGCCGCGCGAAGGCGCCCGAGCGCCGCCTCGTCGTCCGGATCCTCAAGACGTTCCAGGCCCGCGAGCGCCGGTTCGAGCTCGAAGTGCTCCCCGGCCACCTCTTCCGTCGTAAGGACGACAAGGAGGCCCCGGCCTGGATGTTGCGCGACGCGAAGCCCGAGGTCCCCGCCGACGGCGGCGAGCCCGTGGGCGTGCGAGGCACCACCGCCGAGGGGGTGTCCGTCGTGATCCCCAAGGAACAGATCGAGCCCCAGGACTGGAACGCGTTCGTCGGGTCGCCGACCGACGCCGGAGGGAAGTGACGCCGTGGACGAGCTCTGGCAGCGGTATCGGACGTTCTGGGTGCCCGTGCTCTACGGGGTGGGCGCCTTCCTCGCCGGTCTCATCGTCGTGAACATCGTGACCGCCGACCCCGAGGCGGGACGTTCGCAGAACGACGCGCGCGTGCGCACGATCAAGAACTACACCGCCCCGTCGCCCCCCCAGGTCGAGGGCGCGCGGAAGAACCGCGACCTCCTGGCCAAGGAGGTCACCCGCAAGGCGAGCCTCCTCGACCAGCGGCACGGCGAGGCCGAGGACGTGGTGGAGGCGTTCGTCACGCAGGCGCTCCGCGCGGCGCACCTGCGCGGCAGCCTGCCCGCCGACCCGGCGCGCTTCGACGACGACGCGGCGGCCAAGGACCAGGCGACGGCGCGGTACGAGCAGCGCCGCACCGAGTTCGTCCAGATCCTGCGCTTGCAGGACCCCAACGTCGGCTTCTCGCGCGTGCGCGCCGACGTGGTCACCGAGCTGTCGGTCCGCGCGAACCGTGCCGACGTGGACGTGGCGCCGCAGGCCGAGTCGTTCGGCCTCGAGGGCATCACGACCGTCGATCGCGCCGAGCTGCCGCGCCGCCTCGCGAACCTCGCGCTGATCGCGACCATGGTGGATGTGGCGATCCGGGAAGGCGTGCGTTCGATCGACGCCGTCCAGATCCTCCAGCCGGAGGTGCGTTTCGCGGCGCAGGGGCCCGAGGCGTTTGTCGCCGAGTGGCCCGTGAAACTCGACGTCACGGGGACCCCGGAGGCCGTCCGGTCCATCCTCAACGTCCTGACGGACCCCGCCCGCCCCACGCCGCTCGGCTCCTGCATCCTGAAGCAGACGAGCAAGCGGGACGGGCTCGTCCGCGCGGAGCTCCGCGCCTACAGCATCCGCGTCCGTCCCGAGGTCCCGCTCGGCCTCGAGGGGGAGTGAGCATGGTCCTCGCCGCCGGCTTCTTCGTCACGTTCCTCCTCTTCCTGGCGCTCGGGCTCGGCGCGCTCCTCGTCACCGCGGCGCTCGACAAGTCGATCGGGAAAGAGCGGGGCCTGTTCCTGTGGGCGTTCGCGCTCCTGGCCGTCGCGTTCCTGCTGCGGGCCGAGGCGCCCAAGCCCTCGAATCCCGCGCCCAAGTCGCTGACGCTCAGCCGCGCCGCCGACCCGTCGGCCCCGCTCGACCTGGCCAAACAGGTCTTCGCCCGCACCGAGCTCTCGCGCGGGACGCGCAACGCCTTCCAGGAGCAGTCCGACACCCGCGCGCTGCCGCCCGAGCGCCTGCCCGAGCCCCCGCCGGTCGCCCTGGCGTTCCCCCTCCCGCCCACGATCCCCGGGATCGCGCCGGCCGGGCGTCGCGCCTACCGCGGTGAGGTGCCGAAGGTGGTCCTCGCCGACGGGAGCAAGCTCCCCGACGTGCCGCCGGACGCCTACGTCGCGTGGACGCCGCAGCCTGAGGACGTCTTCGACTGGATCGTCCAGAACGGCGTCCGCAACTACGTGTACCTCCGCAGCGTGGACGGCGTGAAGGAGGGCAGCGAGGCGTGGGACGATCCCCAGAGCGTGCGCTGGAACCTCGCGCTCCAGGGCGCGCCGCCCACGTTCGACAAGGCGTGGCGCGACCTGCAGGTCGAGTTCGCCTACATCGGCACCGAGGAGCAGGCGCGGAAGGTGATGGCCACGCCGCGGAAGGCCCGAGGGCAGAACGTCGCGACCCTCAAGGGTGACGCGCACGAGTGGTTCCTGCGGCGCACCGTGGACAACCTCTTCGTCGAGTCGTGCCGGCGCGCGGGCAGCCCCCGCCTCGCCGACCTCGGCGTGGACGGCCTCCGCGCCGTCGCCACCGACATGGCGACGCTCGGCGGGACCGGCAAGGAGGACGGCAAGGGATGGCGCCGGGCCATCGAGGCGCTCGAGCTCGCCCTGTCCAAGGGCGCCACCGCGGGCCGCGATCCCTCGGACGTGCTCGAGGCGCTGATCGACGCCTACCGCGCGGTGCACGACGAGACGCGCCTCATGGCGGCGCTCGCCAGCTTCCTGTCGTCCGCGAGCGGCAACGCCGCGGCGAAGGGCGCGACGTGGGTGGGGGACCTGTTCCTCCAGCGCCTACGCCTCGCCGATCGCGCCGACGTCTACTACGGCCGTGCGCTCGGGCTCTCGAAGGGGCTCAAGGGCGCGCTGGTCGGGCGCGGGGACGCGCTCGTCTACCTCGGCGACCACGAGGCGGCGCTGAAGCTGTTCCGTCAGGCGTCGGACAGCAGCGGGCGCGGCGAACTCGCCGTCCGTGAGGGCGAGGCGCTGCTGCGCCTCGGCGACCTCGCCGGCGCCGCCGCCGCCGCCGACCAAGCGCTCGCCGCTGACGCGTACGACGTGCGCGCGCTGCTCGTGAAGGGCGCCGCGCAGTACGCCTCCGGCGACCCCGCGGGGGCGCGCGAGACGTTCGCGCAAGCCTCGGTGCTGCCGGGCGACGGCGCGGCGGGCGCGGTGGCCCGCCGCCACCGCGCGGAGGCGCTCTACGACCTGGGCCTCGCCGAGTGGCGCCTGGGCCACGGCGACGCCGCCACGGCGGCGTTCGACGCCGCGGAGAAAGCGCTGCGCGCGGGCGCGCAGCGGGGTCGCCACCCGGACGAGACCGTCTCGCCGGAGCTGGGGCGGGCGCTGCTGGCGCTGGGCCTGGGCAACACCGACGAAGCGTCGGCGGGCCTCGACCGCGCGCGCGAGCAGGCCGAGCGTTGCGCGTACGTCGAGGTGCTGGCGGGCTTCGTGGCCCGGCAGCAGGGCGACGCCCCGCGCGCGCGCGGCCGCTTCGAGGCCGCCCTGGCGCTCGCGCCGGACTATCACGAGCTCGACGGCTGGCTGGCCGAGACCCGGCTCGCCGCCGCCCAACTCGCGGTGAACGAGGGGCGCCCCCTCGCCGAGGCGGGGGCCGACTTCCTGGCGGCGGTCCGCTTCGCGGAGCGCGCGGCCGCGACCGAATTCCGCGCCGACCCGAAGAGCACCGAGTTCGCGGTGCGGCTCGCGCTGACGCAGATCCAAGCCCAGCACCTGCGCGAGCGCGACCGGTTCGAGGGCGCCCTCCGCACGGCGGAGGGCCTCCTCGCCCGCGTGCGCGACGAGCGTCGCGCGCTGGCCGTCAAGGGCTACTGCAACTACCGCCTCGGCGTGTACGACGCCACCCGGTACGACCAGTGCCTGCGCGACTTCCAGGCCGTGCTCGACGCCGCCGCGGGGGAGGGCGACCCGTGGCGCGCGTACGCCGCCGCGTCGCGCAAGACCGTCACGCGCTGGCTCTCGCTCGAGGAGAAGACGGTCGAGTTCGCCGAGAACCAGCTCTCGACCGACTGGGATCTCCTGCAGAGCCACGGCATCCGTGTCGGCCCCGACGAGGGCTGGCTCGTGTTCCGCGACCAGAACCGCACGACGAGCGCCTCCGACGACGGCAGCGAGACCGACCCGACGGTCGCGGCGAAGGCGAAGAAGCTCTTCGGCAAGGAGTCGCTCGAGACGGTGCAGGTGTGGCTGTCGATCCCGCGCCGCGACACCTCCGTCAACAAGGTGACGTTCGGCGTGGTCGTCCAGCCGCCGTCGGGCGGCGGCAAGGGCCTGTCGAAGAACGCGGGCGTCGGCGTCTTCTACCGGAACGGCAAGGTCGCCCTCCGCGTCGGCGGCGGCACGGACCCGCTCTACAAGGACGGCGCGCTGAAGACGGTCCAGAAGGACGGCGTCGAACTCGAGTGGCCGGACGACGGCGCGGGCGGCACGGTCCTCGTCGAGATCCAGCGTAGTGGCGACGACGGGACGCAGCTCACGCTGCGCCTCAACGGTACGGAACTGCTGTCGGACCGCGTCCCCGCGTTCCGCCGCGCCAAGGCCGAACAGGAACTGTGGCTCGGCGGGTGGTCCGCCAAGGCCGAGAAGTGGGACCTCCGCGTCGACAAGGTGCGGGTGGTGAGGACCAAGTGATGCACGCCTTCGCCCCGACTGCCCGGACCGCCCGTCGCCTCCGCGCGGGCTTCTCCTTCATCGAGATCCTCGTCGTGATGGGGATCATCGCGGTGCTCGTGGGCCTCGGCCTCGCGGTCTACAAGATCGCGATCGAGGAGTCGAAGAAGACGCAGGCCGCGGCCCTCCTCGGCAAGGTCCGCGCCAGCACCGACCTCTGGAAGGGCAAGTACCGCTTCTACCCGCCGTCCGAGTTCCAGAAGCTGTCGACGGTGCTCGGGCCGACCATGAAACTCGGCCGCCCGGTCCCGTCGAACACGACGAACCCCGGGATCGAGGCGCTCGTCCAGGCCCTCTACACGCCCGGCTTCGGGCAGAACCCCGACCTCGACGAGGACCGCTGCAATACCGACGACGACGCGCTCGACAAGCCGTTCGCGTCCAACGGCGACCTGAAGCTGTGGGAGATCAAGGACCCGTGGGGCAACCCCCTCGTGTACTTCACCGACGCCGACTACAAGGACGCCGAGAAGAATCCGCCCACGTACCTGAACGGCGAGGGGATGCCGGTGACCCCGAAGCCGTGGCGCACGTCGTCCGGGACCTCCTTCGCCCAGACGAACGGCTTCCAGGTCTTCTCCATGGGCCCCGACGGCGAGCCGAACACCGACGACGACGTCAAGGCGTGGGAGTGACGGACGCGTGACCGCGGCGACCCGCCCCTTCCGGACCGACCTCGGTGCCGCGCGCCTCGCGCGGGGCGCGCGCGGCTTCACGTTCCTCGAGATCCTGATCGTGATGGCGATCGTCGCGGTCCTGCTCGGGCTCGGGATCGGCTTCCTCACGAGCGCCGGCCGCGTCGGGCTCGCGCAGCAGGCGGCGGAGATCGTGGCGGAGTCGGGGCGGCGCTGCCTGAACATGAGCGCCGGCGGCAAGCGCGCGACCCTCGAGATTCGGACGATCGACGTGGACGGCGACAAGCGGCTCGAGGTGCAGACGGCGGTGCAGCGGGTCGTCCTGACCTCGAACTTCGAACTGCAGCCCGAGTGGCTGGTGAACGCGAACGAGCCGTCCATCGCCAAGACGACCGGCGCCGTGCGGCTCGAGCCCGCGGGCAAGTCGGGCGCGTGCGCCGTGTTCACGTCGGGGTCGTCCGTCGAGTACGGCAGCCGGTCGGCCTTCGCCATGACCGACGGCGTCGAGGTCGACGCATGGGTGCGTCCCGAGGTCGCGGGGCGGGACATGGCGCTCCTGACCGCCGACGAGGACGGAGCCGTCGTCTGGCGCGTCTCGCTCCTCGCCTCGGCGGGTCGCGCGGCCGCGTTCGACCTGAAGTTCGAGGTCGCGGAGGTCCCGGCGGACGCTGTCGAGGCGACCTCGCCGGGCTCGCGCCGGACGTTCGTGACGAAGTCGGGCGCGGTGCCGGCCGGGCAATGGTCGCAGTTGCACGTGGGGTACGACGGGCGCGATTGCGTGCTGGCGGTGAACGGCGTCGACCGCGTGCGCGCCGAGCGCGGCGCGCCTCCGAGCGCGCGCCGCACGACGCGGATGTGGGTCCCGCCCTCGGGCAGCGCCCGCATCACCACGGGCACGACGTACGTCGGCGCGCTCGACACGCTCACCGTCGCCGGGGTGTTCCGCTCCGACGAGGACGTGCGGCGCCTGCCCTACGGCGTCACTCTGTTCCGCACGCCGTCGCCGACGCGGGTCGTGTTCCTCAACGGACGCCTCGATCCGACGGTCCACAAGGCGGACGTCGAGGTGCGCGTGCAAGGCCCGGCGGACGTGGACGGCGCCTCGTCGACCCTCGTTCGCTTTGGCCTCTACGGGAGCCTGAGTTCGCCTACGTTCTCCCCGGGAGCTGTGTTTCCGGGCTCCCCGGGAGCTGTGTTTCCGGGCTCCCCGGGAGCTGTGTTTCCGGGCTCCCCGGGAGCTGTGTTTCCGGGCTCCCCGGGAGCCGTGTCTCCGGGCTCCCCGGGGGCCGTGGCCCCGGGCGCGAGCGCGCCAAGGGGGCTCAAGTGACGCGCACCCGCGGCTTCACCCTCCTCGAACTCCTCATCGCGATGGCCCTGTTCGCGGTGCTCGGCCTCGCGGTCGTGGCCCTGCTCGGCCAGGGGATGAACATCTTCGCCGAGGGCACCGCCGACACACGGATGCAGGACCGCCTCCAGGCGATCCTCCCCACGATCCGGGCGGACCTCGCCGCGGTGCAGCCGGCGGCGCCCCCCGAGGTGCTGCCACCGCCGGCGCCCGACCTCGACCCGACGGCCGGTCCCGCGACCGCGCCGACGCTGGCGCCGCCCGCGATCCAGTTCCGGATGGGCTGGACGAAGCTCGCGGAGTTCGACGACTCCTGGGGGAGGTTCTTCTACGTCGCGTTCGTCCGGACCAACGCTCGCGAGGGCGAGGACCCGCTGCTGCGGCAGGCCGGCTCGGTGCCGGTGACGCCCGGCATCCCGACGCGGGTCTACGACCCGTCCGCCGTGGACGCCCTGACGGGCAGCGCGGCGGTGACGTCGCTCGTCGCGCCCGGCGGCCTCCTCGAGGTCGTCTGGATCGCGGTTCCGGAGGACCCCGACCCCACGCGGCGCGCGCCGACCGCCGAGCCGATCGTCGTGGGCCCGGACTGGCCGCGCGGCATGCTGACGCTCTACCGGCTGTTCCGCGCCCCGGCGGGCGGCGAGAAGTCGATCCTCCACCCGCGCAACTTCGATTCCCTCGGCAAGATCCGCGCGGCGGGCCGGCCGATGCACGAGGGCGTACTCCACTTCGGCGTCACCGCGCGCAACGTCTTCGCGAAGTCGTGGAACGACGGCGTCGGCAGCGGGCGCGCGGAGGACGGCCAGGCGTTCGTCGGGAGCGTCTGGGACTCGACCCGGGCGATCGACCGTGGCTTCCCGTTCTACCGCAACCCGGACAGCCTCGCGGACGTGCGCGACGACGTGTTCCCCGCATGGGCGCGCATCGAGCTCACGCTCGGCGTCGAGGGCGAGTTCGGCTTCGGCCGCGGCGAGACCGTCCTCGCGGAGGCCCTCTCGGCGGAGGACAAGCGCGCCGCGCTCGTCTCCGTGGACCCGCTCTACGCGCCGGGCCCGGAGGTCCGCTGGCTCAAGGTGGAAGGCGAGTGGATGGCGACGTCGCTGCAGCAGATCGACCCGAACGAGCGGCGCGTCGTGGTCGTGCGGGGCCAACGCGGCACGAAGGCGACGGCCCACGACCCGGGCGCCCCCGTGTACGTCGGGTCCACCGTGAGCACCGAGGTGCCCATGGTCTACAAGGACCGCTACGTCCCGAGGGCACGATGACCCCGGCGCTCGCCCGTCCCGTGTCCGCCGTCGCGCCGGCCGCGCCCGCCGCCGTCCCGGGCCGCCGCCGCGGCTTCACGCTCCTCGAGGTGCTGATCGCCATGGCGCTCCTCTTGGTGGGGGGCGTCAGCATCCTGGCGGTCTTCACCCTCGCGGTGGCGCACCGCGTGGAGCGTGACATCGAGGCGAAGCTCGACCTCGTGCGGCCCGAGGTGCGCGCCATGGCGCAGGAGGCCGTAGACCGCGCCGACAAGCAGCTCCCCCCCGCGACGATGACGAACGTCGCGACGTCGCAGCCCGGCTTCACGGTGAGCATCCGCTTCCAGAAGAGCCCCAACGACGACCCCGCCTGGGTGGCTGCCGCCCGCATCGCCTATCGCGGGGAGGAGTTCCCCCAGGGGATCCTGCCCCCGATGTTCCTGGTTCGGAACGTGTTCTCGTTTTCCCGCTGATTCCCGCGGATTCCCGCGGATTCCCGCGGATTCCCGCGGATCCCCGTGGATCCCCGTGGATCCCCGTGGATCCCCGTGGGTCCCCGTAGATTCTCGTAGGTCCCCGTTGAACCCTGCTGCTCCCCGCGGACGTGCTGTCCGCGGACGGAGGTCCCCATGAACCTCGGCAAGAAGTTCCTGACCGCCCTGACGGCGCTCGTCGTCGCGACGTGCGCCGTCCCCGGGGCGTCCGCCGACGTCGTCCGCCTCCGGAGCGGCGAGGCCGTCAAGGGGCGCGTCCTCAAGGACCGCACGAACGAGGAGGTCCTCGTCGTCGAGGACTACCTCGCCGGCGCCAACCGCGAGCTCTCCTGGGACGCGGTGGACCCGGCCGACAAGGAGCGCATCAAGCGCGATCTCGGGTTCGGCGAAGTGGGGGAGGTCACGATTCCCTGCGACCTGATCTCCTACCGCCTCGACAACGGCTCCGTCGTCGTCATCAAGTGCGAGATCGTCAAGGAGGAGGGTGGGTTCCTGATCGTCCGCACGCTGGCCGACAGGGCGATGCGCCTCGCGGTGGCCCGCGTCGTCGCGCGGGTGAAGGGCGAGTGCGAGCCGCAGGAGCTCTACACCGTCGTCGAGCTCGCGGCGAAGTACAAGGACGAGCTCCAGCCGTCCGACGCGCGCACGTGGTTCTCGTACGCCCAGTTGTGCGAGGCCGCGGGGGCCTACGCCGCCGCCAAGGAGGGCTACGAGGCCGCCGCGTCCGACGAGGGCTTCCTCAAGCGCAAGCAGGCCCAGGACGGCGCGGCCCGGATGGAGTCGATCCTCCGCGACCAGGAGGCCGTCAACGAGATCATCCAACTGAAGCAGGCGGTCGGCGCTGCGCAGTGGCGGCGGGTGCGCGAGGCGATCGACGGGTTCGCGACGAAGCACCCCACGATCGGCGACGCTGCCAAGAAGAAGCTCGAAGACCTGAAGGTCCTCTTCGCGAAGCGCCGTACGGCGTTCTTCACGGCGAAGGTCGCGGACCGCCTCGAGAAGATCCTCCGCGACGATCTGATCAAGAAGCGCGTCGCGCCGAAGGACACGGCGTTCAACGACGTCCAGGGGTGGATCCGCCGCGAGGCCATCACGGAGGCCTTCGACAAGCTGCTCGGCGAGCTCCAGAAGTCGGACCCGGCGGTGACCGCCGAGGAACTGAAGTCGTTCTGGGAGGGCCGCGAGAAGCGGTCGTGGCGCACCGCCAAGTACGCGTCCGGGTCGCGGTTCTTCTACCCGCCCAAGGTGATGCCAAAGACGGGCACGAAGCAGGTCCAGCCCCAGCGCAACCAGGGCGGCGGGCCGGCCCCGGTCCTGAAGCTTCCCGAGCCGCCCTCGCGAGACGAGTGGTGGAAGGACCTCCCGACCGAGGAGCGCGTCGCGATCTGGTGGGCGGTGTTCGTCGAGAAGTCCGGCCTCTTCGAGGTGGACCCGAAGCAGGTCAAGATCCCGTGCTCGAAGTGCGAAGGCGAGGGCGTGAAGACCTACATGCTGTCCAATGGCATGCAGGCCACGACCCTCTGCGAGCGCTGCGCGGGGGCCCGGTACGACCTCTCGATCCGCTACCGCTGACGTCGGTCGGCGCGTGGCCTCCCTCCTCGTCCGGACGGCGTGTGTCGTCGGCCTCGTCGTCCTCGCGGCGACGGGGTCGGCGGCGCCCGGCGGCGCCGACGGTCCCGGCGCCGGGCGGCGCGCCGACGCGCGTCGAGCGCGGATCGCCGCGCTCGACGCGCGGCTCACGGCCCTCGTCGAGAAGGCGGGCGAGGACCCGCGGATCGGGCGCGTCGACGCCTACCTCGCGCTCGCGCGCGCCGACGAGTTTGCGTCCACCCGGCGGACCCGCGTCGCCGAGTTGGCGGAGTACCTGGCCGACGACGACGCCCCGCGGAAGCTCAAGGAGCGCGTCCGCGACGCCCTGACGTCGATCCCGCACCGTAGCCTCGACCCCGACCTTGCGCCGTCGGAGGGCCGGAACCGGCGCGTCGCGTACTGCCGCGACCGCCTCCTCCCGCTCCTCGCGCGGCCGGGGGACGTTGCGCTCGTCACGCGAACGCTGACGGCGGCGATCCTCGAGTCGTTCTGGCGGTTCACCGACGCCGCCATCCAGCAGTACGACCCCCAGGTCGAGGCGACGTGGAAGAAGGCCGCCGACGCCTACCGGCGGGGGATGGTCGCCCGGTAGCCGCGGTCCGTCGGCGCGTCGCGGGGGACGCGAGGCCCGGCGCTTCGACCTTCAGAAGACCCCTCAGAAGACCCATCAGAAGAACCTTCTGAAGACCCCCCTGAAGAGCCCTCTGAAGAGCCCTCTGAAGAGCCCTCTGAAGAACTCGCCTTCGCTCGGTTTCCGGTGGGCGAAGCCCTCCGGAAACCCGCTCGGCGCGCGGCCCCTGCGGGCCCGAGCGTCGCGGCGGGGACGGAATCTTCGATTCCTTCCACATCCTCTCCGCGCGCGCCGCGCGCGCCGAGGCGTGCCCCGGGCCGGGCGCCGGGGTAGGATTCCGGCGTGCGCCGTCTCGCCGCCCCGATCCTGCTGGTCGCGCTCGCCGTGGTCGCCGTCGCGACCGCGGCGCCGTCGTCTTCGTCGCCGCGCACCGCCGCCGACCGCCGGACCCAGATCGACGCGCTGAGCGCGCACCTCGACGCGCTGCGCAAGGAGGCCGAGGTGGACGCGCGCGCCGCGCTCGTCCGCACCTACCTCCGCTACACGAGCGACCGGCTCGCCAACCGCGCCGACCGCGTGACCGTCGAGATGATCCTCGACGTCGTGGAGGACGAGGGCGCGCCGGCCGAGGCCCGCGAGGAGGCCGCCAAGGCGGTCGTCTGGGACCAGGCGCAGCGGTACGACCCCGACCTCGACGGGGCCGGCAAGGGGTGGGCGCGTCCCCGCGCGAAGTTCAGCAAGAAGGTCCTGCAGGTTCTTGCGGCCAAGGACCCGATGACGCGCGTGTTCGCCCACAACATCCTGTCGGCGCTCTGGCCGGGCGTGCGGGATCCCGACATCACCGCGTGCAACCCGCGGTTGCGGCCTTCCTGCACCGCCGCGAAGGTCGCGTGGGAGAAGCAACTCGCCAAGTGAGCGTACCGACCCCGCCCCCCGCGCGCCGGCCGGTGCCCCCGCGCCTCCGTGGCGCGGCGGGCGCCTGCGGCGTCGCGCTGCTCGTGGCGGCGTGCGCCGCGCGCCCCGTCGTCTCCGGCAGCGGTGGCCCGCCGACGGACCCGCCCCCGCCGGTGGCGGCGGTGGGGGCCGAGCGCGTCACGAAGGCGGAGCTCGCGGACTTCGTGTTCGACCGGTTCCGCGAGCAGTGGCTCGACGCGCTCGACGAACTCGTCGACGAGCGCATCGTGGCCGTGGAGGGCCGCGCCCTCGGGATCGTCGTCCCGTCGGCGGCGCTCGCGGCCGCGGTGGACGCCGAGGTCGAGGCCCGCCGGACGCAGCTGACCGAGCGATTCGGCGCGTCGACCGACCTCGAGGCGTCCGTGCGCGCGTTCTACGGCCTCGACGTGGCGGGCTGGCGCACGCGCGTCCTCGAACCGCGGCTCCGGACGCGGCTCGCGCTCGCGCGGGTCGTGCGCCTGTCGGCGCGGATGCGCGAGCAGGTCGTGGCGCGCGTCCTCGTGGTGAAGGACCGGGCCGAGGCCGACGTCGTCCGCGCCAAGCTCGACCGCGGCGCCGACTTCAGCCTGACCGCGCTCGAGGTTTCCATCGACCCGTCACGCAACCTCGGCGGGGTGATCCCGCCGGTGGCGCGCGGCGACCTCGCCCGCCCCGAGCTCGAGGCCGCGCTGTTCGGCGCCGCGCCGGGCACCGTCGTCGGCCCGCTGGAGGTCCGCGCGGGCGCGACGTCGGCGTGGCACCTGTACAAGGTCGTCGAGAAGGTGCCCGCCTGGGGCGGGACGCCCGTCCAACTGCTGCCGCGGCTCGAGGACGACCTGGCGAAGCACCCGGTGACCCGCGCGGAGTTCGAGCGGTGGTCGTCGCGGACGCGCGCGCGCTACGGCGTGAAGTACTTCGCGCCGGACGGGAGCGTGCTTCCGGGTGGGGGGGGCGGACGGTAGGTTGGCGCGCGTGAGCACTCCGCGACGCCCGAAGCCCGATCCGACGCCGGACCCGACGCGCGAACCCGTGGCGCTGACACTGGCGCCCGTGGTGCTGACACTGGCGCCCGTGGCGCTGACACTGGCGCCCGTGGTGCTGGAGCCGCCGGCCGGCGACGACGCGACGACGGAACTCCCTCCGGGGACGGCTCTGGAGACGGCTCTGGAGACGGCTCCGGAGAAGGGCCCGGGCGTCGCCGCCGCAGCCGACGCGGACCCTGACGCGGGACCCGACGGGACCCGGGACTCCGACGGGGAGTCGGGGCCCGAGCGGGAGCCGCGCGCCGACGCCGAGCCTGGGAGCGACGGCGAGTCGGGAGCGGAGGGGGAGCCGGGGGCCGAGGGCGGGCGCCGCCGCGCGAAGGCGCCCGACGGTCCGCCGCCGCCGCCGGAGCGGCTCGAGGGGGCCGTCGAGGCGCTCCTCCTCGCGGCGGGCGAGGCGCTCACCGCCGAGCGGGTCCGCGACCTGCTCGGGCTGCCCTCGGCCCTCCACGTGCGCGAGGCCGTCGAGGCCGTGCGGGCGCGGTGGCGCTCGGCGGGCCTCGCGGTCGAGATCCAGGACGTCGCCGGCGGCCATCGCGTCGTCACGCGCCCCGAGTACGCCGAATACGTGCGGCGGCTCTGGCGCCGACCGGCCGCCGACCGGCTCTCGGCGACGCTGCTCGAGACCCTCTCGATCGCGGCCTACAAGCAGCCCGTCGCGCGCGCCGAGATCGAGCGCATCCGTGGCGTGCAGTGCGGCGAGGCTCTGCGGCAGTTGCTCGAGCGGCGGTTGCTCAAGGTTTCCGGGCGGAGCGACCAGCCCGGGCGTCCGCTCCTCTACGCGACGACGGTCCGGTTCCTCGAGGTCTTCGGCCTCGCGGGCCTCGAGGACCTGCCGAACGCGAAGGACCTCGCGCGGCTCTGAGATCCGGCCTCGGTGGGGCCGCGGTGGGGCCTCGGTGGGGCCGCGGTGGGGCCGCGGTGGGGCCGCGGAGCCGCGCGCACGAACCGTGGGCCTCTGGGGTTTCCCCCCGAGCGCGCCGACCCGCCCGCCCTCGGAGGTTGTGAAGACGTCGCCTTCGCTCGGCTTCCGGTGGGCCCAGCCCCCCGGAACCTCGCTCGGCGCGCGGCCCCTGCGGGTCTGCGCTTCGCGGCCGGGACGGAATCTTCGATTCCTTCCCAGGCTCTCCGCCAGCGCGCAACCCGGGGAACGGGTTCCGCATCGGGTCCACGGCGCGCCGAGCCGGGCCTCGCGTCCCCGTCCGGACGCCGCCGACGGCGCGACGCGAGGCCCGTCCCCCGGGGGGGCCGGACGGTCGAGGCGACCCAAAATCGGGCTGACACCCGCCCCCGGGTTTCGACCCAGGGGAACGGGCCGCTATCCTCGCCCGTTTCCCCGTCCGCCGACGCCGGAGGTCGCATGTCCCGCACCGGGAAGCAGGTCAAGCAGTTCGAGCGCTGGGTGTTGATCGGGATCGTCGTCCTCCTCATCGCGACGTTCTCCGTCACCGGCGTCACCAGTCGCGGTTGCGGCGGCCACGCGCCAACGCGCGGCGAGGACCTCGGCGGGACCTTCCAGGTCGCCCCGGGCCAGTCGCGCACCGTGACCCACGAGGACTTCCTCGCGGTGTTTCGCCGGTACGAGGCGCTGTACGCGCGCGTCCTCGGTCCGTCGCTCCGCTTCGCAGGCGAGATGATCGAGGACCGCAACTCGCGCAAACTGATCGGCACCTGGATGCACATCGTGCAGGTCGAGGCGGCGAAGGAGGCGGGCTACCGCGTCGCCGACGACGAGGTGCGCGACGCCGTGCGCGAACTGGTCTCGCGCTGGGCAGGTCGTGGCGGCGGCTTCACGCCGGAGCGCTACGAGCAGGTGCTCGAGGGCATCTCGCGCGGCGCCCAGGGCACCCTCACGAAGGCCGACTTCGAGGCGACAGTCCGCGAGTACCTGCTGAAGGACAAGTTCCTCGGCGACCTCGTCGCGACCGACCGCTACGCGACGGACCGCGAGGAGGCCTTCAAGGCGTGGAAGGCGTCGCGCGAGCGCGTGGACCTCGTGTTCGCGGCGCTGCCGGCGACCGCGTTCACCGACGTGGTGCGGCCCGAGGAGCAGACGCGCACGGCCATCTCCGCGCAGATCGCGGCGCTGCAGAAGGGCCTGGATGCCGCTCGCGAGGTCCGGCGCCACACGGCGACGGTCGCGGCCTGGCACCAGAGGCACGGCGCGTGGCCCGTCGACGAGGCCGACCTGCTCTCGAAGGAGCCGGGCAAGGCGCTGGGCGCCAAGCTCCCGAACGACCCGTGGGGCGCGCCGTACGTCTACGCGAAGGCGGGCGAGGAGGGCCGCATCGCCTCCGTGGGCCCCGACGGCAAGGTCGGGACGCCCGACGACGTCACGACCGACGTCGGCGTCATCCTCGACGGCCTCGGCACGCTGCGCCGCGTGGGCGACGCGCTCCGGACGTGGTTCCGCGAGACCGGGGCATGGCCCGAGACGCTGGCCGAGCTCACCAAGGCGCCGCCGACGAAGGAGGGCAAGCCCGCCGTCGCGGCCCCGCTGCTCGAGGTCCCCAAGGACCCGTGGGGGGCGGAACTCGCGTGGGACCCGGCCGGCGCCGCGCTCCGGAGCGCCGGGGTCGATCGCCAGCCCGGCTCGGCCGACGACGTCATCGCCACGCTCTCGAAGGACGTCGTCTCGATCCCGCCGCCTGCCGCGTTCGCGGCGTGGGTGCCGGCGACCGCGTCGAACGATGCGTGGAACCGTCCGCTCGTCGTGCGCTTCGGCGCGGGTCGGTTCGAGGCCTCGAGCGCCGGCGCGGACGGCGTCGCGGGCAACGACGACGACCTCAGCGACGGCAACGGCACCGACGTCGAGTCGTTCTTCGTTTCGGTCCGGCGCGATTTCGCCGTCCCGCGCAAGCGGGAGTTCGAGGCCGTGTACGTGGTGCCGAGCCTCGTCTCCGACGAGCTCTTCGCGAAGGCGTGGGCGAAGCTCCCGCAGTTCCACCCGACCGACGCCGACGCGTGGGACACGTTCCGCGCGCAGCTCGGCGCGGGCTACCGCGTGACGGACGGCGAGGGCGAGAACGCGCCCGAACTCGACCCGAAGGATCCGGTCAAGGGCTACGGGGCCGACCTCCGCCGGCAGCTCGCCGAGAAGAAGAGGGTCCCCGCCGGCACGGCCGGATGGCCGGTGCCCGCCGCCGACGCGTTCGCTGACCGCAAGGCGGCGCCGGCGTCGAACACGCCGGGTCTCCCCGATCCGGGCGTCGACAAGCTCTACAAGACGTACCTCGACAAGGGATGGCGCCTGATCGCGTTGCGTGACCAGTTCTTCGCCAAGCTCCTCGACGCGATGCTGAAGACGGCGCGCGACGGGGAGGCCGCCTATCAGGCCTGGCTCGCCGGGGGCCGCAAGGGCGTCGAGCCCGACCGCGCGCCCACGCGGTTCGCTGCGCAGTTGGCCGCGTGGCAGGACCTCCAGCCCGGCGAAGCCGACGTCGCCGCCGGGGGGTCGTTCTTGACGCTCTACACGACGCCGGAGCCGCTCGAGCGCCAGGCGATCGAGGCGCTGCCCGTCCTCGGCGACCCCGCGGTGTCGTCCTACGTGGACCCGCTCAAGGACGGCGACTACGACGTGACCCCGCGCGCGCTGTTCGGCGGCCCCGCGCTGGCGGCGTTCCGCTCGGTCAAGCGCTACAACGAGCGCGACGCAGAGCTCGTCGAGGTGCGCGACAAGTCGGAGTTCTGGGACCGCTATCTCGAGACCCGCGCGCTCGACCGCGCCGCCCGCGAGCTCGACAAGGTCCGCACGTCGCTGCTGCCGCCCCCCGCCGACCCGAAGAGGCCCGCGCCGACGACGGCCGACGGCGTCGCGAAGGTGAAAGCGTTCCAGGACGCGGTGGAGGCCGCCGCCAAGGCGAAGAGCCTGCCGATCACGCTGGACCGCACCGGCCTGTTCGTCGGCGCGACGGCCCTCGGCCAGCGCGCGCCGAAGCCGCCCGAGTCGGCGACCGTGCAGGAGAAGGACGCGATGGCGCGTCGTGCCTACGTGCGGAGCAACGGGTACTTGGCGGTGCGCCAGACCGACGGGAGCAAGTCGGCCGACGTTGGTTCCGTCGGGCGGTTCGTCCTCCGGGACGCGCCGCGCCTCGGCGTCGAGACGCCGACGAAGACCGCCTACCTCGTGGTGGTCGGCGCCCAGGCCGACCCGGTTCCCGAGGAGTTCCACGGGAAGGCGTTCGTCGACTGGGTGCGCCAGGAGTCGTACGACGCGAACCCCGAGTGGCAGCCGGCGCGCGGAATCCTGCTCCACGACCGCAAGGGCCGGGTCCTCCGGCTCCTCTACGGCCTCTATGACGACTGGGAGCGGGTCAAGGCCGACTACAAGGTCGCGACGAACGAGGACCTCATCCTTCCGAAGGACGCCGGCGCCGCGCGCTGAGCGGGTTTCCGGGGGCTGGGCTCACCGGAGACCGCGGGAAGGCGAGGTGTCTTCCCAAGGTCCTACCGTGCGTTCTCGTCGCCAGCCGACGGCCCCGTCCGGCTCGCGCCGGGCGGGGCCTCGCGTCGGCGCGGACACCTTCGACCCGCTCAGAACTCGTGAAGGAATCGCCTTCGCTCGGTTTCCGGCGGGCCAAGCCCCCCGGAAACCCGCTCGGCGTGCGGCCCCTGCGGGTCCGCGCTTCGCGGC